>Ga0210005_1000166_pt1 | contig 58757 bp, 53 predicted proteins | sample CryGey02umfilter_3_FD_183961 | JGI IMG/M metagenome (GOLD analysis project Ga0210005, IMG submission 183961) | Groundwater microbial communities from aquifer in Utah, USA - Crystal Geyser 4/9/14 0.2 um filter (SPAdes) (version 3) | ecosystem: Environmental > Aquatic > Deep subsurface >... | reverse complement strand
AAGAAAAAGCACCAAAAAATAGGTGCTTACAACAGAGAAAATTATAAAATTGCCCAAATTTACTTACGCTACCGCATGAGGTGCTTTTTTCAGAGAGTCCTTAACAATAAGGTTTTGTTTTTGTTACGAGCGGCTCAAGGTAGTAGCGAGTTTTGCGCTCCGCAGTCGCAGAGAAGACGAGCTCCGCGAGACTTCACAAAGACGAAGGACAACGAGTAGAGATTTTGGTAATCATGGTGACAACAGGATAACAAAATCTCTAACGAGTTGAGCAAAATCCTATTGCAGACGCAAAGCGTCAATGCCCTAGCGAGAAACAAAAACAAAACCAACTTATTCCGCAAATGCCTCTTCTCTTCTCTCCCTAATCAAATCAACTTTGATCTGACCTGGATATTTGAGATCGTTCTCAATAGCCTTGGCAATATCGTGAGAAAGCTTGATAGCCTGAAGATCATCGACTTTGTCGGGATCAACGAAAATCCTAACTTCCCTACCGGCCTGAATTGCATAAGAAGCTTTAACACCTTCAAAAGACTTGCATAGGTTTTCAACCTCCTCGAGACGCTTAAGGAAATTATCAAGATTGTCTTTGTTCGCACCGGGTCTGGATATAGAGATAAGATTGGCTGCCTGGACTATCTTAGCCTCAATAGTCTCAGCTTCGATGTCCCCTTCATGAGCTTCAACACAGTGAATAACGGGATCAGACATGCCGAATTTCTTCAGTATGTCACGACCTATGATCGCATGTTTGCCCTGTATCTCGTGATCAACAGCTTTTCCTATATCATGGAGTAGTCCTGCACGACGGCAGATATTAGCATCAGCACCAAGCTCGGCAGCCATATGCGCAGCAAGGAAAGCAACTTCCATAGAGTGCTTCAGCACATTCTGTCCATAACTGATCCTGAACTTGAGACGACCAAGGATCTTAATCAAATTATTAGGCAAACCAACAACTCCGGTCTCAATAGCAGCTCTATCACCTAACTCTTTAATAAGAACATTAACTTCTTCTTTGACTCTCTTCACCATCTCTTCGATACGCGCAGGGTGAATACGACCATCCTCTATAAGCCGTTCCAGTGTAACCTTGGCAATATACCTGCGCACAAGATCAAAACCACTAATAACAATAGATCCTGGAGTATCGTCTACGATAACATCAACACCGGTAATTTGCTCAAAAGTATTGATATTACGACCTTCCCTACCGATGATACGTCCCTTCATTTCATCATTAGGAAGAGCGACTATTGTAGCTGTAGACTCAACCGCAGTCTCAGCCGCATATTTCTGAATAGCATCAGCGATAATATGCTTAGCCTTTGTATCAGCTTCTTCTTTTGCGGCAGCCTCTAGCTTCTTAACATACTCGACTATTTCATCCTTAGATTCCTCTTCAACTTTTTTGAGAAGAAGATCTCTTGCATCCTCTTTTGAAAGTTTCGCAACCTCTTCGAGCTGACCTTTCTGTTGCTCGTAGATAGCTTGAACATCAAGTTTTAGCTGTTTAACAGATGTAACTTTGGCTTCCAAGTCTTCCTTCAGCTTTTCTGAAGACTCCATTTTTTGATCCAAAAGCTCCTCTTTCTTAACTAGACGCTCCTCAACCTTTTGGAGCTGCATTCTCTTATTGCGCTCCTCTTTTTTTGCTTCTTCTTGAATCTTCAAAGACTCATTTCGAGCCTCGAAAAGCATTTCCTTAGCCTTAGAATCGGCATCTCTAAGAACACGATTTTTCTCATCTTCCGCCTTCATTTCTTCCTCTTTTTTCTGGAGATTACGCACGTAGAAACCTACGCCACCTCCGATGACAAGTCCCGCCAAAACCAGCAAGACATACATACTTGTACCCATAATAATTTGAAAGGTTAGCAACCTTCCGGATGACTAGTAGAGTCTGATATAACCTGTTATTGTTGATAAGCGATTAAGGAATCCGTTTTTCATATTTAGTAGGAAAACTAGTACTCTTACTCCGAAAGATTTAGATTGTTAAAATATTCTTCCGAGGAAAATTTAACTTAAAGGTAGCCGCATGTCAATTGACTTAACATATGGTGTCGACATATAGTTCCGCTCGTACGCAAACCGCTCACGTAACACAAAAACCAATGGCTTCTAGAATTATCAAAAATCTACTTGCATTATCCTGGATTTCAGTTGTTGTATACGCATATTTTCGCAATCACACATACTTAGGTAGCGGCTGGGAATCGATAGCAACATTTTTGCCGTATATCTTGTTTATACCAGTTGTATACGGATGTTATGCTCTATATCAGTGGTTTGAAAAAGGAGAGAAAAATCTGAAAATCAAAATTACATTCGCAAGAGTACTCGCAGCAGCAATTTTGCTGATTTTCGTGGCGGGAAATGCAGCATTCTTAATAAAATCACCTTCTTACTATCATGGGAACGACATTTTCTATGTCGAGGACGAGTCAGGAGGAAGATTGGAAATAATATCGGATCTATCAACGCTAACAGGCAACGAAGTCTTAGTCTTGGGACACGAAAGCGCACTGGAAGAAACAAACGCAGCACTCACAAACTGGATCCCAGTAGAGATTGTAAGTTACTTCGAAAGACCAACGTTCTTAAGGATAGAATTTGGAATTATAACCAAGAGCCTTGGCTTACTCGGTATATTTGGACTACTGACAGTGACAGCTATGTCTCTCGGATTAACGATCTTCAGGAAAATAACAAGAAGCAACAAGACAGATTCAGAGTCGATACTTATATCTTTCGGCCTCGGGCTTTTCGGGATATCCACTTTCTTATTTCTGCTGGGAGCCGCTCATATACTGACTTACCTCTCGGCATGGATACTTTTCGCACTGATATTGGCAGCAAGTTACAAATCATTAGCAGAGATACTGCAAAAACTGATGAAGTGGGAGCACACTATCGAAACGCCTATAGCAAATTTTGACATTGTGATAGTGATGACGCTACTTCTATTCGCAGCCAGTAATTTCATAGACAATATATCCCCAATGCCAAGAGGATGGGACGGCATGAATCAATACGTCAACACGGCAAAAAGCCTGTACTTGGAACATGGGCTTATTTCCAATGGACTGACGTACGGATGGGAACTCATTACAAGCCTTGGCTTTATCATGTTCAATTGGACCACAGCTACTCTTAACCTGCACTCATTCTTCCCAGGACTAATAGCTATGATCGCTCTATACATAGTAGCAAGGAAATTCATGTCGACAAGAGCAAGCTTAATCGTAGTAGCTTCTCTGTACCTCACACCTTTATATCAATTCCACGGAGTCGAAGACAACAAAGTCGATCTCGCACATTTATTCACAGGTATCGTCGCCATACTCAGTGTATATAAAAGCTTCACGGCAGACACAAAGAGAGAGAAATATGGACTTATGGCAATTGGCGGCATACTGGCCGGATTCGCATTGGGCATCAAGCTCACAGCCATAATACTCATATTTGGACTGGCGATAGCAACACTATATTACGAGCTTGGTATCTCTGTGGCTATCGGAGCCATCGTTGGAGCAGTAGGCCTATTCGCAATCACACAAGCAATATCAACGGGATCAGAGTTGGAGATTCAACCATCAACATATAATGTAGTCGGAACAGTACTTGTACTGATCAGTATCGGAGTCATAGGCTTGAAATTAATACAGAAGAAAAGCGCCAAGCCTCTTATCGCGATGGGAATATTCCTCGTATTCGCGGGAATTAGCTTTTCACCTTGGCTGATAAAAAACTTCATAGAGACCGACTCACTGAACCCTGGATCCCTGCTCTCAGGCCAATCAGCAATGCCTCAAATAGACCATGATCTACTCGAAAATGATTACGGCCTGGACTACGGTTTGTGTGAATCGACCGGAACACGCGAAGAACTGCAAAGATACATGGGATATGACGACATCATAACAAGATACCTGACAATGCCATGGCATCTAACTATGAACGATCAAGGCACCAGCGGAATATATATAGATTTCGGATGGATACCTCTAGCCTTCATCCCGGGATTATTACTGTTTATACCTTTCAAGAAACCAAGTAGAAAGATAGCCGCAATCTTAGTATTCACGATAGCGTATTGGACAATATGGCTCATTACAAGCTACGGCATCATATGGTACGGACTACCAGGTTTTGTAGGCTTGAGCATAATCATCGGACTACTTATAGACAACTATGAGGAACAATCAGGTTATCACAGACAGATTATAAACATAGCCATAGCGCTATTCTTGATATCAACTTTGATATTCAGGCTCAGTATGTTCGGCAAAGGGACACTACTAATGTACACAGCCGGCAACATGACAGAGGAAGAAGCGATCAAATCTATATTCCCATACGCACCGACTGTTGGAGAGATGCTAAACGCCGATCAAGATGGAGAATATGACCTAATATGGAAGGTTGGAACGAATTTAAGCTATTTCATAGACGATAATTTCGCAAGAGTTCGCAATGACCAATATCTGGACGACTTAAACTGTCTATATATTGAACGCGACGCAGATCTGCTAACAGAGAGGCTGAAAGCGCTTGGATACGGATATATTCTATTCGACTACTACACGTATTCCCTGAGTCCTGATCCGGAAGGCTCGCTATACCAAAAATATACGGCCGCATTGCAATACATCCTGAACGAGACAGATATAGTGGTCAGCGACTACTACCGAGGACACATGGTTATCAAATTACCGGGAACTTAGAATTTTTCACAAAAATTTAACATCAGCATGTTAAAGGACTCGTAAGACTAAATTATGTAAGTCCAAACACAGATGCTTAGATTCATCATTGCGTCACTCATAGAGACAAATAGAAATAAAATGACACAAAGACTGGCGCTATTTTGTCATAGGGCAAGGCATCAAAAACGAAGAATAGCAGGGCTATTTAAGGCTTTTGATAACGCAGCCATATGGCGAAAGAGCTTCTCGGGGCTTGTGTCATTTTATTTCTATTTGGCTCTGCCAATATCTTTGGTGAATGCGGCAGTACCAATAGAGTTAATCGAGGCACTGCCTGATCCGGAAGGGATTGATCAAGGCAGCGAATATATAATACTCAAGAACACAGACAAGTCCGAAGTAGACTTAAGTGGGCTGTATTTGGACGACAAAAAAGGAGAAAGCAGCCCATATTCGCTCGGTGGATACACAATACCACCACTGGGAGAACTATTCCTCTCTTCAGAGGAGACAGGAATATCAATCAACAATACTGGAGACGAAATACGCATACTAGACAACTTATTTGAAGAAATCTTCTCAGTGGAAATATCCTCCTCGGTAGAAGGAGCCAAATATATCCTGACAAAAGATGGCTATGCGTGGAACTATCAATATGAAGACTTCGTTGCCCTGCCGCGCCAAAACTACGCAGACAACATTGCTATCACAGAGATAATGCCAAACCCGGAAGAAGACGAAAGCAGTAACGAGTGGATAGAGATCGCCAACATAGGACAAGAAACAATAAACCTCAGCGGCCTAATGCTTGATGACAGCGAAGATGGGAGCTCTCCATACGAGCTACCCAATATAGAGATAAAACCAGGTGGATACACGGTCATTTATAGAAGCGATTCAAAAATAGCACTCAACAACAGCAACGATTCGGCACGAATCCTCACGCCAAGCGAAGACGTAATCTCCTCAGTCCAGTACGAAAAAACAGAAGAAGGCATGTCTTACCAACTAACTCAAATAATAAATGCCATTACTGGAGAAATAACAACAAAATGGCAATGGGCAAACCCAACAGAGGGAGTAGCGTCTCAAGCGCTATATACTATCAGCGGAAGCATTACGGATTTTTCGCAAATGGAGTCGACATTAACAATAGAGTACCAAGGTAATTCATACACATTTGGCACATCGGAACTGGATCTCTCAGACAGCCTAAGTGCGGCAACTTTCAGCAACGGAACAGAAGTGATACTGCTATATCAAGTAATCAATGGGCAAAACACAATTATAGATTTCGAACTCGAAAACAGCGGCATAGAGCCGATAATAGAAATAGCAGTGTCGGATGAATCCCTCTACAAACGCCTACTGCCATATCTGACAACGGGATTAGCGATAGTACTGTTGGCAATTTACGAGACAGTGAAGAAGCAAGAAGCCCAATAACCACCCTCTGTTATCTGTTATCTAATAAAAAAAAGCCGCAAGTAGAGAGACTTGAGAAGTCGCCTCACCACTTACAGCCTCTTGTATGCGGGCTAACACTAGCAACCGCAGCATCCACCTTTTTTGCCGTCCATGGGAATAGAAGTTAAAAATTACATGAGAGCTTAACAATAATAGTTCGCATTAAGTAAATTTGCAAGCTTTGCATCGACGCACTGAAAAACCGATCAAAAAGCCATTACTTTTAGCCGCCAAACACTTGCTCAACAATACCAAATACGAAATACAAAATTTGTAAATCCCGTTTTGAGAAATCGACCTTGCAAAACACACCCCCATCCAATATATTGGGTCTCGCCGAAAGAAAACATACAACATATAGTGGCCAAGCGTAGTCAAAGACACTACCAAAGGTGCTCACAAGAGGCCTAGTTTGTTGACTAAAGAAGAAGCCATACAGCCCATTCTTTTTTGTCATCTCCAAAAAAAACTTCAAAAAAACATTAACATAAAATACCATGCAAAAAATCATCAAAAGAGATGGTTCGATAGCGCCATTCAACCACGAGAAAATAACACAAGCCATTTGGAAAGCGGCACAGTCGGTTGGTGGAGAAGATCGCACAGTTGCCGAAGATATATCAATGCAAATAGAGACCTTGCTTAACGTCCTATTCAAAGGAAAAACATACCCAACAGTAGAGCAAGTACAAGATCTTGTTGAGAACCTACTCATAGAGAGGAACCACGCAAAGACAGCAAAGGCTTACATAATTTACAGGCAAAAGAGAGCAGACATAAGGAGCCAGCAGAAAGCCATCATGGGCAAGACAACCAATCTCCCTCTAAGTTTAAACGCGCTACAAGTTCTGGAAAAGAGATACCTGCTAAAAGATGAGAACGGCAAAACCAAAGAGACGCCAGAAGATTTGTTCAGAAGAGTCGCAAGCAACATTGCAGAGGGAGATAAAAACTACAAAGGAGAGAATGCGGAGGAGACAGAGGAGAAGTTCTACAAGATGATGACCGAGCTTGAGTTCATGCCAAACTCCCCTACCCTAATGAACGCGGGGACAGAGATTCAACAATTATCAGCATGTTTCGTTTTACCAGTTGGAGACAGCATGGAAGACATTTTCGATTCAGTAAAAAATGCTGCCCTCATCCACAAGAGCGGAGGAGGAACAGGGTTCTCGTTCTCAAGACTAAGACCACGGAATGACAATGTTAAGTCAACTGCAGGAGTATCTTCAGGGCCCCTGTCATTCATGAGAGTATTCGACATAGCTACAGACGTTATCAAGCAAGGTGGCAAAAGAAGAGGAGCAAACATGGGAATTCTCAGGGTAGATCACCCGGAAATCCTAGACTTCATCACCATGAAGTCTGACATGGTTACACTAACAAACTTCAACATCTCAGTCGCCATCACAGACAAGTTCATGAAGGCGCTAGAAGTTAACGGCGAATACGACCTTATTAATCCACGAACAGGAGATACGGTAAGAAAATTGCCTGCAAGACATGTCTTCGATCTTATATTGGACATGGCGTGGAAGAACGGCGACCCGGGAGTGATCTTCATCGACACAATCAACAAGGCTGACAAAATTCCTCACACAGGACCTATTGAGAGTACAAATCCATGCGGCGAACAGCCTTTAAAGGGGTATGAGTCATGCAACCTTGGCTCTATCAACCTGAACAAAGTTTTCATCGATGGCAAAATAGACTGGGACAAATTCAGAGACATCATCCACACTGCAGTACATTTCTTGGACAACGTGATCGACATGAACAAATATCCAATTCCGCAAATAGCAGAGGTAAGCCGCAATTCACGCAAGATCGGACTGGGAATCATGGGATTCGGGGACTTGCTGTATCAAATGGGCGTACCTTACGACTCGGAAGATGGCGTAAAATGGACAAACAAGATACTAAAATTCTTAAACCGAGAAGCTGCGGCAAAATCTATGGCATTGGCAAAAACTCGAGGAGTATTCCCTGTTTGGAAAGGAAGTCATTACGAGAAACAAGGTATCGAAATCCGCAACGCATGTCAGACTACGATCGCTCCAACAGGAACAATCGGCATGATCTGCGAAGCATCTGGCGGCATCGAACCGAACTTTGCGATTTCATACATCAAGAACGTCATGGATGGAACGGAACTTATCTATACAAACAAATACTTCGAAAAGGCTGCACGCACACGTGGTATCTACTCAGAAGACATGATGCGCGAAATAGCCAGAGTAGGATCTGTCCAGAATATCGATGGAATACCGGAAGATATGAAGAGGGTATTTGTAACAGCTCAGGATATTACTCCTGAGTGGCATGTAAAAATACAGGCCGAAGCACAGAGGCACATCGACTCAGCCGTTTCAAAGACAGTCAACTTCCCACATCACGCAACAACAAAAGATATTGAACAGTCTTACATCACAGCCTACAAAGCAAAATGCAAAGGAATAACGGTTTACAGAGATGGAAGCCGCGACAATCAGGTACTTAATATCGGCGAAGTCAAAGGCAAAGAAAAATCAGGACGCGAACATCAGGCACTCAAAGACCAAGCCTACGCAAAGAAGTCAAAATCAGAGATCAAGCAAGAAGGACTTTGCCCGGATTGCGAAGGAAAACTTGTTATGAACGAAGGATGTATGCACTGCCCTCAATGCAGCTATAGCGCATGCGCAGTCGCATAAATACAGCACCTAGGAAAGCAACTCTGCTACCACTGGAATCGGCACTTGACTTATATGCCAAAATAGTGCACAATTAGCGACTCTAAGATTAATTACGTCTCAAAATGCCACCAGGAGAAAATTTAGCAACAGATCGCGTAGAGAGAGGTGCAGATAGAACAATCGACAGGCTGCAAGCCGATAATTTCAAGAACGTACTAGCCCTTTCGGGAGAACAACAGAGACGAATGGAGTCTTTGGGAAAAGGTATAGCTGAGCTCGGCAAGCAGGGTGTACAAAGCCCGGAGATCGATTCTATTAGACAGCGTATGGAGCGCGGCGAAATAAAAAGCTTCGCAGAAGTCATGGCGGCCGAAAGCATTGTCAAAGGCATAGCAATGAAAAAAGCCGAGCAAGAGCTTAAAGATAGCATAGACCCTGATGAAGACGCGGTTCTCGGCCATACAAAGGGCTGGCTGAAAGCCATGGAAGGCATGGATACGACCGGAGTGGCAAACGAAATCAAAGAAATAAAGAACATCAAGACGGAACAAGCGGAACACAAGAAAAATGTACAAGCCCTCAAGGCTAAATCTCCTCGTGCATTCAAAGCTTATTTAAAAGAACTCAAAAAGAATAAGGAGCGCGGACTGATGACGAAATCCAAGAAGGATATCCTTAAAGATACGGAGACAACATACTCAAAAGCTATGAAAGCTCCTGAAGCGGTTCAGGGGGAATTTTTTGCAAAACTGGATAAAGGCGAACTCACAAAAGACTCTGCAGGTGAGACACTCAAAGAACTTGAAGCGCAGCACAAAGACATGATAGCCAAATACGAGAAGTCGCTAGACGACAACGTAAAGATTTTCGGCAAGAAGCCTGTGGCGGAATTCAAATCATGGATTGCCGGTCGCAAGAATTTCGCGGAAATCCAATGGGCGCAACACGTAATGGATACGGACTACCTGCCTAAGAGACAGCAAGTTCAAACTGAATTCGAGAATATGCCGGACAATGTCACCAAACCGCACAAAGAGAAATGGGAAAACGATCTCGGATACAGCGAAAGACGAGCGTTGCTCGCATCACTACACAACCTCGAACACCAGGCAAACAACCCTATGGCGCAAGAGTACATGCAAACACTGACAAACTCACCTGAGGAAGTGGCGGCCAAAGAATGGCCGAAAATGACAGAGGACTTTTTGAAACACGACTATGCAGATCAGGAGACACTGCTAAAAGCATACAGATTAACGGAAGGCAGACAACGCCGCGAACTAGCAGATAGATTCAAGAAACTACCTGACGATGTTAGACAGACACCGGAGAATCAGAGATTCTTCACATTAGACAAAGAGGAGAAGATCACACTCCTTTCCGCTCTCGAAAAAGACCAAACAGGCGCCGACAGCACTAAGGATTGGCAGAATATGATGCAGACGGAATCTGGAGATCAAGCATTCCAGAGAGCTCTAGGCATGGTCACGGGTAGAACAAGAGGACAAGCAGTCGTACTCGCGGACATAATGGGCAAGAAGACTTACGAAGACCAAATGAGAACAGGTGTTGTAGACGCATCAGATAGACAGGAAAAGAACATTAGAGAGGGTAAAGGAAGCCGAATCGGAGACAAAATGGAGTTAGTACATGAATTAACGGGTGAAGATACAACAATCAATGATATGGGTCAGGAACAGGAGTTCCACACAATGGACCTCGATGCACTCAATCAAGGAGCTATGAACGAAAGCAGCGTACAAGCAATAAGAAGAGAGCTTGTCGAAGACGGCACAATAACTAACGACGAAAAAGACACATACAGTATGGCTAGATTTGTAAGAAGAGGAAGTGATAATGAAATCGACCTAGCACGCAATACAGATCAAAGAGACAACCTGGAAGGTATGGTCAAACAAATGCTAATGGAAGCTTTGATGATGGCTGTAGAATCTATGGGCGGAAAACCTCAGAGAGAAATAGCATGGGACGATCTTTCAGAAGAACAATCAAAGGCAATGCTTGGACACTACCAAGAAATGACGAAAATGCAGTTCAAAGGGCTTGAAGGTATATCAACTATGAAGAAAGCCGCATAAAACTCTCTGTGTCTTGCTGTCTGCAAACTAAAAAATAAAAAAAATGCGCCAGATTCTCGTACTCACAGGTAACGGCAAAGGCAAAACGACCTCTGCATTCGGCACCGCAATAAGAGCACTCGGACATAACCGAAGGGTCCTCATAATCCAATTCATGAAAGAGCTACCAACCGGAGAGCTTACTTTTTTATCAAAGCTGCGAGATCCTAACCTGAGAACTCACCAAGCAGGAGTCGGATTTCACAAAATCAGAGGAGAGCACGCTACAGAAGACGAGCACAAAGCGACAATGCAAAAAGGCCTCAATTTGCTAGAGAACGAACTGGTGAACCACTCCCCTAACCTAGTTGTTTTGGACGAAGTAAATGTCGCATGCGAACTCAAGCTCCTGGACTCACAAAAAATCCTGGAAATAATCGAGAAAAATCCGAAAATCAGCTTCATCCTAACAGGACGCGATGCCCCACAGGAATTCATCGAGATAGCAGACCTAATAACAGATATGCAAGAGGTCCGCCACCCATTTCAGAGCGGGAAACTGGCACAAGAAGGTATAGATTTCTAGAAGCGACTTCTTACTGTGAAAAACATCATTACACGCAAAAAGTGTAATAAATTTCGCATATCGACATTATATCTACGAAGACACTAACCTCCTTAAATATGAAAGACATACTCCTAACGACATTGGCAGTAACAATGTTGGCGGCATGGACAATAACACTGGTAGCATTATCCGTGTTGGGAGCCAATTACGCACTCGCCTACTTTTAAAAAATTCGAAAAACGACTATACTGGGCACATAAAAATACTAAATACTAACTACCCATGTACGATCTAGTGATAGTCGGAGGCGGAGTCGCAGGCCTCGGAGCAGCAATTTACGCCAAGAGATTCGGGATGAATGTACTCGTCCTTAGCGACTTTTTTGGCGGAACAATAACAAAAACTCATCTGGTCGAGAATTATCCGGGATTTGCGAGCGTGACAGGACTCGAGTTAGCAGAAAGCATCATTGACCACGTAAAATCTACTGAAGCCGAAATGAGACCTGAGAAAGTAGAGTCTATCGAGAAAACAGATGCCGGATTCACCGTAAAGACAGCAAAAGAATCTTACGTAGCACACACCGTACTTCTGGCAACAGGGACTCACCATAGAAAACTTGGCGCACCTGGAGAAGCGGAATTTACAAACAAGGGAGTATCATACTGCGCAACTTGTGACGGACCTTTTTTCCGTGGCAAAGTAGTCGCCGTCGTAGGCGGTTCAGATTCCGCAGTCAAAGAATCACTCCTCCTCTCGGAATTTGCAAAACACGTTTACGTAATCTACAGAGGCAAAGAGGTCAGACCTGAGCCGATCAACAAAAAACGCATGGATGCAAATCCTAAGATCGAAGTAATAGCTGAGAGCAATGTCGTTGAGATCATAGGAGATGGCACGCTCAAAAAAGTAAAACTCGACACAGGAAAAGAAGTGGATCTCGAAGGGCTATTCATCGAGATAGGAAGAATCCCTCAGACAGACCTTGCCAAAAATCTTGGAGTTGAAATGAACAACAAAGGCGAAATTAAAATCGACACATTCTCAAACACGAATGTACCTGGATTCTACGCAGCCGGAGACGTTACCGATACAGAGTGGAAACAAGCGATTGTAGGCGTAGCGGAAGGTGTCAAAGCATCATACAGTGCATACAACTATATCAGTGCAAAAGTGGAAGCGTAAATTCTACACTCGACACTCGCTTCTTCTTACCTCTTACTCGCTACCAACTATGCCAAAAGCCCTATTTATAATCGCAAAACAAGGTTTCCGTGACGAGGAACTGTTCGACACAAAGCAAATACTTGATACAGCAGGGATAGAAACAGTAGTTGCGAGCACTGAAGCTGGAGAAGCCCAAGGCAGCAAAGGCGGCATAGCCAAAATAGATATCGAAGTAAAAGATGCACGGATAGAAGATTACGACATTTTAATATTGATCGGCGGTCCGGGAGCTACGGGACTCGCAGACTACTCAGAGGTAATTGATATAGTCAAAAAAGCCAACGAATTACAGAAAAAAATCGCAGCGATCTGCATATCTCCATATGTCCTGGCTAGAGCAGGAGTTTTGACGGGCAAGAAAGCAACGACATTCCCAGGAGAACCTGCACTAAGTGAGTTCACAAAACAAGGAGTAATCCACATTGAGGACTCGGTAGTGCAAGATGGACGCTTCATAACAGCGAACGGCCCTTCTTCCGCCAAGGATTTCGGACAAAAAATAGTAGAAAACTTATAAGGAACCTCTGAAAAACATGCGAATAGATGCAATTCTAAAACCAAACTCTTACCACGTTATAAAAGGAGATATTTATTACTGCCTACCAAAGCATCTTGGTGATATCAAACAAACGGAAGTCAAAACATATAGCCATAGAGCGGAAGAGTTCGATGCGAAGAAAGCACTGCACATGGACAGACCACTGTTTACAACTCCAATGCGCGAATATGGGAAGGAAGACACAATGTTCCTAGAGATAGCAGGCGGCATGGGACAACACGGTCTAAATATGATGAAAGACGGCTACAAAGTCATCGAATCCGACATTGCAGTAGGCGCCACAAAGAGATCCAAAAAGATTGCACAGACACTTGGGATTGATGAAACTGGAGCATGGGCGGTTATTGATGCCGAAAATTTACCTTTCCAAGATGACACATTAGACGGAGTATGGATGATCGCCTCACTACATCACCTTCCTCATCCAAAGAAGGCACTATCCGAAATCTTTCGCATACTTAAACCGGGGGGATGTATTCTTATCGGCTACGAACCAGCGAAATGGCAATACATACTGCTCTTTCCTTTTATGTGGATCATACGCAAAATTTTACGGGCAATGAATCCAAGAAGGCCGGTATCAAAAGCTGACGATGTGACTTTCGGCTTCTCGAAGAGACATTTGACGAAAATGCTGAACAAAGCCGGATTCTCAAACATAAGAATTGCTCCGATTCATTACCTGTACAAAACTTACAAGAACTACCGAATTCTGGTATCAAAGTTCTTAGGCCATACATACAAAGAGTCGAAAACAGTACGAGAAACACTCATAAAAATAGATGTGGAAATCGCCAAGATACCTGCGTTGCGCAATACGACATGGGACTGGGACTGCCTCGCTTACAAGCAGGCTACCTAAATAAAAGCCAAAGTGTCAACTCGAACTGACAGCAAGTACGTTGACCACGGCATGCAAAAAAGGTACAAAGACTAACCATTTGCAGTACTCTATGTTTGCCAAAAAAATGCACAAATACGAAAACGAGTTCCGACAAATCAAAGATCTCATCGAGAAAGCGACAAACATCGCAATCATTTCGCATAAGAACCCTGATGGAGATACGATTGGAGCAAACTTGGCATTAACACATGCCTTGAGAAGTGTTGGCAAGAATGCGATATCTTTCGCCAAGGACCCGGCACCTGCGGCAACAGGGTTTTTGCCGGGAGTATCAAGTATAAGATCAGAGCTGAATCCATCGGAATTCGACCTTTTCATCGCACTAGACTGCGGAGCCGCATACATGATGAAATACGAGATTGAGCATCCCGAGCTGCTTGATAGATCGCAGACAACATTGATCAACATCGATCACCATCCATCCAACGAACATTTCGGAAACGTGAACGTAGTGGATCCGGAAGCATCAGCGACATCGGCACTAATATATTTCCTGATAGAATCTTTGGGGATTACAATCAGCAGAGATATCGCGACCTGCCTAATGAACGGGCTATATTCGGATACGGGAAGCTTCAAGCATTCGAACACAGATCCCATCACGCTAAAAATCGCTTCAAATCTCGTAGCAAGAGGAGCGGATTTTCGCACTATCGTGAAGCAACAGTTCCATCACAACAGGATCAATCAATTAAGACTCTGGGGGCGAGTACTGTCTCGGTCACGAATTAATGACAAAGGAGCAACGATATCAGCCGTTATGGAAAAAGATTTCGACGAGCTTGGCGCGACACCGGAAGACCTCTCGGGAGTAATCGACTATATCAATTCCGTGCCGGACAGTAAATTCTGCATACTCCTTGCCGAAGACCAAAAAGGAAACATCAAAGGATCTTTTAGAACACAGGACGACATGATAGACCTGTCCAAGATAGCAGGACTATTCGGCGGAGGAGGCCACAAAAAAGCAGCAGGCTTTACAATCCCGGGCAAAATCGAACAAGAAGTCGTCTGGAAAATAAAACCCGCCGCTTAAAGTCTCTGCGAAAGTTGGCAGCACAAACACAATCTTGCACCAACCTAAAAACCCTCGTATATTGAACGTACAAAAAAAACCTAAATCCTAAGTCATATGCATATAAAAACTTCTGCAAAGGCGGTAAAAGCCGACCTTCTTGTCCTTCCCGTATACAAAACAAAAAAACTCAATGTCTCAGGGTTAACGAAATCGCATGAACTTGAAGCTCAGCAAGCTTTTGCAAGAAAAATCTTCAAAGGCGACATAGGCGAAACGCTGATTCTACATAACCATAAAGACTCAAAAGCCCTATACAAAACGGTAGCATTATTGGGACTTGGTGAGGAAAAAGATTTCAATCTACACAAAGCCAAAGAAGCGGGTTCGAAAATCGCATCAGTAGCTTCCGCAAGCAAATCGAGTACAGTAGCAGTCAGTAATCCGAAACAAGACTACGGGGTTTGGATGGCATTTGCTGGATATTTAAACAGCTATAAGTTCACAAGATACCTCAGCAAAAAAGAAGGCGTCGCACTTAATTCAATTACAGTTGTAGGAGAAAATAAAAATTCTTCGAAGCTGGCAAAAGACCTAACCAACACCAAAAATGCGATGTTCTACACGCGCGACCTTGTTAACACAACCTCTAACGAGATAGGCCCAAAGGCGATGGTAGAAAAGGCCAAGAAGCTCGCCAAACAGACCAAGAGTCGCATTACCGTATTAAATCGCAAGCAGTTAGAAAAAATGGGAATGGGGTCAATCCTGGCAGTGGGACAAGGAAGCAAAGACGGACCATACATGGTAACGATAGAATACAAAAACAGTCCTGAAAAAGGTCAAAAACCTATAGCAATCATAGGGAAAGGACTGACTTTCGACACAGGAGGTATAAACCTCAAACCGACAGGACATATCGAAACGATGAAACAAGACAAGGCCGGAGCTTGCACAGCACTCGGGATACTCAAATATCTTCACGAAACAGGGTACAAAGGCCACGTTATCTTCGCAATAGGCATTGCAGAGAACCTAATTGGATCCGGAGCCATCAGACCAGGCGATATAATAAAAGCTTACAACGGCAAAACAATCGAGATAACAAATACAGATGCTGAAGGACGAATGGTCTTGGCAGATACAATCGCCTATACGCAAAAAAAATACAGCCCAAGCCACATCATCTCGTTATCGACTCTCACCGGAGCAGCAATCATAGCGCTGGGTAGCGACATCACAGCCTTATTATCAACAGACAAGAAATTAACTCTAGCCGTACTGGAAACAGCGGAAGAGGTCGACGAACCGACTTGGGAACTCCCAATGTACGAAGACTATTGCAAAAAAACCAAAGGCACAGTATCTGATCTGCTAAACTTCAGCAAAAGCATACGTGCAGGTACAATCATGGGCGGCGCCTTCTTGCGAGAGTTCACAAGTGGCACTCCCCTAGCCCACCTCGATATGGGAGGTACCGGATGGACGGACGAGGGGAAGCCTTGTTATCCAAGCGGCGCAACAGGAGTAAACATCATGCTTGTAGCCAAAACAATTAGTAAGCTGTAGACCAAGGATGCCCTAATTCATTCCACCCACTCCTGAATGAATTTTCCCAGGTGGAATCTGGAACGTAAACTGTATGAATTTCCTCCCTTTCGTTGTATTTATAAATATATGTGCAACAACGACGAACCCTACTTCCGGCGTCCCTGTATAAGATACAACCTGGAAATCAACATGGTAATTACTTAGCACAAGGTTATTGCGTATTAACCCGGAAATTATAGCCTTAAGAACCTCTGTCTTACCACTCTCTTCCAGCTCAACTTGCAAGACGGGAATAAGACTTGGCAATACGAAAACACTAGCCTTTTCAACTAATTCTCTGGCGAGATCATCACTCTGCAACGCATCAACAGACATACGCATAGCTAATTAAAGGCGGTAAATATACACCGCCGTCTGGAGATCATGCAAGCCTTTAGAGGGCTCACTACTCAATCACAACAGAGACATCTCCAAACGCCATCAACTCATACACAGCGATAAAAGATTCCTGAATATGCCCATCTTCATAGACAACAGAAACCTCGTCATCACCCTTGAACTCAATTGAAACAACATAGAACTCACCTCCAAGAACAGGTTCAACAGGACTAAGCGTGGAAATGTTGTTTCTAATATACTGGTCAACCAATCCTTGAACGTAAGACGTCATCTCATCAGAGCGACAAGAGCTAAGCGTCAGGGGGATCTCAAGCTGAGCATCATTTTCCGGCAAGTCTGACGGGTTGTCTTTCTGGAGCACGAGAACACCGCTTTCATCGGAAGTTTCATAATACAAATCAAGACTGAACGGCACAAAATCATCAGTCATCCAGTCGCCATCGGCTCTGGCGACTTCCTCGGCAATAACATTTCCTGCTTCATCAAGCAGCTTAACTGGAAAACTCGCCTCAAAATACCAAGAACCGCGAGCTTCACCCTCGATATGCAGAGGGCATGACACGCTTTCGCCATAAACAGGCTGGAATACTACAATCGAATCACTCATGTCATCAACCGCTTGATCGATAGAACAAGAGGCAAGAAACAAGATCACAACAAGGACAGATAATGTTTTTTTTATATAGAATTGATTAATAGCAACCTCAAGTCTAGCACCATGCAAAGACTAATCTCAAATCACAAAGCGCACAAACACCTTGACATCCTCCGAATGACACACTAAAGTTAGGCGCGCTTAACTAATGATTATGAAAAGTGCGAGCAGAGAAGATTACCTCAGGGCTATTTTTTCACTGGGGGAAAACAGAGGAGGCACAGTAAAATCGATAGATATCGTCAAGCATCTGAACGTTTCCAAACCGGCTGTATCGGAGATGCTCAAAAAACTACAAGCCGAGGAGTATATCGAGAAAACTCCCTATTCAAGCATCACGCTTACCAGGCAAGGACTGGAGATAGCAAAGAACATTAATCATAAATACAGCATCGCGGAACGTTTTCTAAGAGATGTTTTAGAGGTAGATGATGACAAGCTACCGGGTGAAGCACACAAGCTGGAACACTCAATGTCTGACGGAGTCGCAGACAAACTTCGCGCCTTCCTTGAAAAGTCAAAACCTATCTAATCTATCAGTCTCATGCCGCTACTCTCGGAATTCTATAAAAACACGACCGTACGAATCACTAATATAAATTGTGGCGCAGATTTCTGTAGAAGACTCGACGCACTTGGGCTTTTTGAAGATACGGAAGTTGAGATAATCAAGAACGACAATTTCGGCCCACTAGTAATCAAGATCCTAAACTCCAAAATCGCTCTTGGCCGAGGCGAAGCGGACAAAATCTATGCAGAAGAAATCTAATCTGAAAGTAGGACTAATCGGCAATCCAAATACGGGAAAATCCACACTATTCAACTCCCTAACCGGAGCCAGGCAGCATGTGGGCAACTGGCCGGGCAAAACTGTCGAGAAAAAGGAAGGATCATTCAAACATGGAAGCTATGAAATCAACCTGATAGACCTCCCGGGATCTTATAGCCTCACGTCATATACGGAAGAGGAGATCGTAACTTCGGCGTTCATTTTCGATGAGAATCCGGACGTAATCGTCCAAATCGTCGATGCACAGAATCTGGAAAGAAATCTCTTTATGACCATCCAACTCATAGAGCTAGGGGCGCCACTCATTCTCGCGGTCAACATGATTGATACAGCAGAGAAGAAAGGAATAGAAATAAATCTGGGTATGATATCCACCCTGCTCGGGATTCCGGTAATGCCAATCGGAGCTAAGACAAAGCATGGAGTAGATAAACTGCTCGATACCATCGTCAGTCAATCCAAGAGGTTGGGGAAATCACAGATGAAACTCAAGTACGGAACAGAAGTCGACGAAGAGCTATCCAAGATAAAAGACTTCCTCAAAACCAACGGCTACAAGTCGTCAAACATGGAGTGGACAACGATCAAACTGCTGGAGGGCGATCTGAGAGTGGAGCAAGACATGACACGCGAACCTTATTACCTGCAGCTTAAATCATTAGTGGAGAAGAGCGTATCTCATCTCGAAACCGTTTTTGAGAAAAACATACACACCATTCTGACTCGAACACGATACGGCTTCATCAAAGGCCTTGGTAAAGACACAATCAAATACTCAGAAAATCACGATCAAAGTCTATCAGACAAAATAGACAATTTCCTTACAAATAAATTTCTGGGAATCCCGATATTCCTTGGAGTCGCATGGCTCATGTTTCAAGCAACATTCAAGGTCTCAACGCCTATAATGGGACTCATCGAGAGAATGTTCGCATACATCGGAAGTCAATCGCTATCCATACTGGAAAAAATAGGTGCATCGACATGGACTCAGTCACTTGTTGTAGATGGCATTATAGGAGGAGTGGGAGGCATTCTGGTATTCGTACCTATTATAGGAATTTTGTTCATAATAATGGCGATACTGGAAGATTCCGGATATATGGCGCGCGTAGCCTACTTGATGGATAAATTCATGCACAGGCTGGGACTACATGGCAAAGCATTCATACCACTTATCATAGGATTCGGGTGCAACGTACCTGGCATCATGGCAACGAGAACACTGGAAACCAAACGAGACAGACTTCTGACGATTTTGGTAAACCCTTTTATGTCCTGCGGCGCCAGACTACCTGTGTACGCGCTGTTTGCAGGAGCGTTTTTCGGAGCAAATCAAGGATGGGTAATTTTCTCGATGTACATACTCGGAATAATAATCGCAATTATCGCCGCGCTGGTACTCAGGATATTTCTTGTCAAAAAGCTCTCATCTCCATTCGTTATAGAATTACCACCTTACAGATGGCCGGCCTTCCGAGGAATAATGATCCACACTTGGGAAAAAGTATGGATATTTATAAAAAAAGCCGGAACACTGATATTGGCTTTTTCCATCATCATCTGGCTAATGGCAAGTCTGCCGGTAGGCGTAGAATACGGCTCACAAGATAGCTTCGCCGGCACTCTGGGAGAAACGATCGCGCCAATCTTTGAACCACTCGGCTTCGGGAATTGGCAATCAGGAATGGCACTCACATTCGGATTCGTCGCAAAAGAGGTAGTGGTAAGCACATTCGGTACTCTCTATGGCGTTTCCGACGTTAGTTCGGCAGAAGGGGTTACTTCCCTGTCGACCTCGCTGCATAACGACTTCACTCCGCTGTCAGCATACTCATTCATGGTTTTCGTCCTACTATATATACCTTGTATGGCCGTACTAGCTGTCATAAAAAGAGAAACAAACTCATGGAGATGGCCTATATTCGTAGCCACCTATACGACAGCAGTCGCATGGGTAATAGCTTTCATAGTTTACCAGGGAGGACTACTCTTAGGATTTAATTAAAAGAAATGAACATCATCGAAATAATCATACTCGGAACCTTAATACTATTCGCAGTCATCTATATTGCGAAATACGTCATAGACCCTTTTATAGATGGAAACGCGCCATGCAAAAACTGCCCACACTCCGGTGGCTGCGGGAAGAAGTACGACTAATTTAGCATTTACAATTTAACACCAAGCAAAATGCACAAACGAACAGTCCTCATAGCTATATCCATAGCTGTATTCGCATTGATCGCCAGCGGATGCGCAAACACAGAGGTAACGGAAGATGTCACGGAAGAAGTGGCTGCAGAAGAGTCAACAGAGATTGAAGCAACCAAGGAAGAGACAATAACCGAAGAGATGACAGACAATACGGAGGTAGTCACTTTCGAAATCAGTGGAGAAAACTTCGCATTCTCTCAGACAGAGATGAGGGTAAATGAAGGCGATACCGTACGCATCGTATTCACAAGTGAAGACGGGTTTCATGATTGGGTGCTAGACGAATTCAACGCAGCCACAGAGCAGGTTCAAACAGGCGGAGTAACAGAAGTAACATTTGTAGCAGACAAAGCTGGAACTTACGAATATTACTGTAGCGTTGGTCAACATCGAGATAATGGGATGTTTGGAAGCTTGATCGTAGAGTAACTTGGCAATGCTACGAAACATGCCAAAAATCGCAAAAAAACGCGATATTAGAATGGCTGGGGCATGCAGATTCTAACCCCTTATTTTAAGCCATAAACACAATAAGGAGTGCCAAGATACATTTCGAAGAATTGAAAAGCATTTTCAAGCTATTCATTAAACTTACGTAGAAGGGTTTGCAAGAACCCTTTGAAAAAGAAGTTTGAAGTAGCAATTTCACACACAACATATATAATTAAAACACAATAATAAAAGTACCAATGACTCCATTCAATCCACATAATCTACCTTTAGACAGATTAAACTGGGAACAATTTGTCCATTTAATCGGCAAAGCAAATGCTGAAGTAGCCAGATTTGATGGACTAATACAAAGCATGCCAAATCCTTCTTTACTGTTATCTCCTCTGACCACTCAAGAAGCTGTACTTTCATCCAAAATCGAGGGAACTCAAGCAAGCTTGGAAGAAATTTACCAATTTGAAGCCAAACCCGATAAAGAATCTAAAAAATATGACGACATTCAGGAGGTCTTGAACTACAGAAAAGCAATGTACTTCGCAATCAAAGAACTTAACAAAATACCTTTCTGCCTAAGACTACTCAAGGAAACTCATGAAATACTTCTTTCTGGAGTACGAGGTTCAAACAAAGACCGTGGAAATTTCAGGACAACACAAGTCTTCATCGGCAAACCCGGAGCCAACATACAAGAAGCAACATACATACCACCAGCACCAAACAATCTCGACAAATATCTATCCAATCTTGAGCAATATTTTCACTACGAAGAAAAAGACGCATTGGTCCAACTGGCAATAATCCATGCACAATTTGAAATAATTCATCCATTCTTGGACGGCAATGGTCGTATGGGGAGAATAATACTGCCATTATTCTTATACAATAAAGGGATACTATCCTCGCCAATGCTTTATTTAAGCGCTTATTTCGAAAGGAACAGAGAAGAGTATTACGGAAATCTGTTAAATATATCCAAAAACAACGACTGGGAAAGCTGGATAACTTTTTTCCTCAAAGCAACTATCGAACAATCTAAAGACAATATTAAAAGGGCAAAAGCCATACATGCCTTATACGAAGAGAAAAAGAGTAAAATCACAGACCTAACTCGTTCTAGATTTGCAATCAAAGCTTTAGACTTCCTGTTCTCAAATCCAATTTTCAACAGCTCAAGCTTTACAAAAGAATCGAAAATCCCAAGAGCAAGTGCAAATAGAATATTAGACAGCTTACAGAAAGGTCGAGTCATCAAAATAATAAACAAAGGTAGCGGGAATAAACCTTCTGAGTATGTATTCCCAAAGTTATTCAATATTATTAAATAAATTCGTGTCTCACGTATGATACACAACACGCATTTGTGTCTCATGCTTCGAAATTCGTGAGACACAGACCGGCGGAACAATGAACAATCAATCTGATAAAGAAATCTTAGAATTCCTGCAAAACACTTCTGAAGAATTCAAAATCTTATCTGAAGGGACGAATATGTCTCTACAACAAGAATATTTAAAATTATCTGAAGAAATTGATCCCATAGGATATTCCGAAGAAATCGCCTTGGAAGAAAGTAAAAAACTTTTTGACAAAAGTAGTACACAAGAACAAAAGAAGAAAATATTGATTCAGTTGGCAAACACAGGATCAATAGAATCATACAGAGTACTCGAGAGACACCTAAAACATGATGGCCGATTGAAAAATTGGACAATGTTTGCGATTCAAGAATGCAGAATGCACCTGGGAAACATGATAAAAGATGAGAATATTGGGATGATTTCAACAGGGCTAGGTGGCAAAGGCAACAAACTAAGGTGCTTTATCATACTAATATCAAAGACTAGAAAACCTTTTTCAGATACACAGAAAAAAATAATCAAACAAGAATACGATATCTCGTGTAAAAAACTAAATTCGGAAGGTGAAAAAATCGATTTCCAAGATGACTATGCTACCCTTACCCTGTTAACCCCAATGGATGTCGCAGTTGATACGGTAGTAATGGATGGTTTAAAACAGTGTAACAAACTAGGGAATTTTATCATCGAATACTATTACGTCACCAATGTTTACATACCAAACAAGGCTGAGATTGATGAAATAGTAGAAGATATGAGAGCTGAAACAAGCTAATTATCTCCCACAACATTTTTTAAATTTAATAGGCTTTCCATTTTGCTTAGTTCCTCCGCAAGGGCATGGATCATTTCTAGAGACACCAATATCTCGATAAAAATATTTCTGAAACCTTGGATTCGTTGAGAGGGACAATCCACCTTTTTCTTTTAAAGTCCGATATATTGATTCTTCTTCCTCTGCTGGCAATATTTTTTGGGCTCCGGAAAGAAACCAAGCCCCTTTAATTGGTACAATATTTGTTATTACAAAGGATCCTTTATCGAGTTTTTCTGGAAAAATCGTATTAGAATAGACAGTATATTCTATATTTGTTAACAACTCTAATAAACCCATATTATCCTTATCAAATTTCTCAACCTCAAAGAGCGAGGTAATTGCTCCTTCTTCCCATTCTTTTAATATTTCTTTCTCTTCATCATTTAATTTTGCATAATCCTCTCTTATTTGAGTGATCACCCTATCTTCATCAATGGTATTGCCAAATAACAAGAAATTATCGAGTGCAAATATCATACTTCCTTCTAACTCATTTTCATCACCAATAAACATTGTATCACTATCCCCCATATAAAAACGAAAATCTTCCGACAAATACTTTCTTATGTATTTTAAGCATTTACTTTTTAAATCAGCAGATAAATCTGAATAAGGATGTGTCATATTATAAATTTTAAAATAAAGCCAATTGATTCTCATTATGCAAAACTTGTTTCCGATCTTTCTTAGACACTAACCCCATCTGACGGTAAGCCCGCAACCTTTTATAATACATCGCTTTCAACATGGGCACTTTATCATCAACATAATCATAAACAAAAACCATTTTTTTATTATCATGTTGTCTTTGAACACGTCCCAAATACTGAATAAGTCGGCCTTTCCATGAAAACGGCTAAGTCAGAAACAGGTGGGTTAACTCAGGCCAATCAAATCCTTCGCCAATAAGTTTCCCTGTAGCTAGCAACAATCTAAAACGTGGCTGTTTCATCCTCTTGATCAGCTTGTCTCGTTCTTTCCTTGTCATTTTGCCAGAAACTGTCGCGGCATGAAGTCCCTTAACTTTCTGACGAATCAAATCTAGCAATAATTGACAATGCTCAACACGTTCACTTAATACTAAACATTTCCCTCCCATATTCAACGCTTCAATCACATCATTTAAAATAAGATTATTCCTGTTGTCATTACAAAGCAGACGATCTCCTATCTCATGGAAGTTGCTATTTAGACCTGAATTTAATTGAAAATCTGTTGATCTCAACTTTAAAATTGTTGGAACCGTAGGCATTAACTTGGTTTTATCGTCCTTGATAAAAGATTTATCATCCGATTTGAGAATAGGACCGACGTACAAAGTCATCAATTTATCAAGCTTATCTCTTCGAAAAGCTGTTGCAGTTAAACCTAGGATATATTTTGCAGAAAGTTTTTTGACTACATCCGTGAAAGTCTTCGCAGGGACATGATGACATTCATCAATAATAACAAAACCGAACTCGTTTTTGATTTCATCAATACCTCTTCGAGCAAGCGTTTGATACGAAGCAATCGTAATTTTATTACCAATATTCCACTTTTGATTACCGACAATCCCAATATCGCCTTTTTCTAAATCAAAACAATCTTCTATTCGCTTCTGCCATTGATATAAAAGTGCCTTTGTATGAACAACTATCAATGTAGGCTGTTTTCGTTTTAAAATACAATAAAGAGCCACCATGGTTTTACCAAAACCAGGTTTTGCTTCTAAAATAATCTGATCTTCCTTGAGTAAAGATTTGACTACATTTTTCTGATATGAACGAAGTTCTAATGACGATTTGAAAGATATTTTCTTAGTCAAAATCCTTCTATCATCAATCTCGACCTTTATGTCATAAGATTTACAAAAATTCTCTATTCCAGGTAAAAAACCTCTTGGGATAAGTAAAACACCATCTGTTGTTTCGAGATTTATAATCATCCTCGAAGTATTCCATGTCGAAAAACCCCTACGTTCCAACTCATAAAACTGAGGATTCGGAAAATTCACTTTTGACCTGATGAATGTATACAAATCTGTTGGCAAAAAGTCTTGGGATATAGAGATATTGTTTGAAAAGATGAGTTTTGTGTGTGAAGTTTCTTTTGTTTGAATTATAGGCTCCTCCACTTCTGTTATTTCTTCTGTATTTGAAAATCGTTTCAAAATTCGATCAACTTCTGAATGATTAAGTTTTTTAATATTAGATAGAAACTTCCACTGATCATCGTAAACCTCACCATTTTCATCAATAAAAACAGTATTGCCTCCCATTGAGAACTTGCCTTGCAAAGGCAAGGCAATCAGATTGCCAAAACCTTTCCCCGTATGACGATCTTGACTGGGAAACATCCGATCATAAGAAAACTTCCGACTGATCTTGGATTTATGCAAAAGATTCTTACCAAGAAGTCTTGCTTTCCAAGAAGGGATTTTGTGTTTGAAAAATATCCACACATGTCCACCTAAACCAGATTTAGACCGTTCCAAATAAGCAGGCACTTCAAATCTATCCGCTGTTTTTATTAAAAATTGTGCTTCTTCAAACCAAGACCCTTTATCAAAATCAATAGCTAAAAAATGCGCCGTATTGTCTGGCATCAAAGGGTAAACCCCAACCGTTTCCATGCCTAAAAGATGTGATAAAAGCACAACATCATTCAGCGGTTTTAACTTCCTGTCTTTAGTGTAAACAGGAGAATATCCTGATTGCCCATTTTGATTGCTCCATAGTTTTGCATGAACATCAGTCCTCCCACAAAAAAGAGAACGAAATATTTTGAAATTTCCAGGATTTATATGCATATACTTACCGTTTACTCTTTTACAAGAGGATATTTTACAGATTGATTCACTCATTTCAAAGAACAAATCACCTCGCCCTTACATCCCATTCCCCCTAGGCTCATAGGAGTAGAACCCTTTTTCAAGTATAAGCTACCCATAAGGAGTGATTTGAGGCCATCTCATGCGAAAAAACATACTTCAAACACCCAACTTACTCGGGTATGAAGTGCCTTTAGTTCAGGTACTGGCTGGGGCGAAACGATTCTAACACATGGCAACAAGCCATAAAACTCACTTTTTCATTTTATAGTAAGTGTTTTTTCCTTTCCCTTCTCTTTTTATGAAATCAAGCTCAATCAATTTATTGAAATCCAAGCTTCTGGTAGCCTTTGCCCTCTTTGTTAATTTCGAGTAATCCGAATCCGTTATGTAACCATTTTTTTCGATGCAAGAAAGAATCTTTTTATGATGCTGTTCCAGCTTTGTCTTAGGACTTACCGACTCTTTCTGCAAACCTTTTTGAACACGCAGAAGTTCATCAATTACACCATCGGTAAAATATTCCAACCAATCTGTAAAATCTATCTCCTGTTTTATTTCATAGTAATTACCCAAAACACCAACTTTTTGAAAATATTTACTAACATTTTGATTGTAATAATTTTCAAAACTAAACAGGTTGAAGGTATTAAGTCCCATTTTTGCCAATAGCAATTTTGTCGCAAGTCGTGCCGTTCTGCCATTACCGTCTACAAAAGGATGGATTATTACAAATTGTTTATGAAAAAGCCCCGCAAGTATCAACGGATCAACTTTGCCTTCATTTTTATTTACAAAATCAACCAGTTCATTCATTAGCTTTTTTACATCTTTGTGATCCGGTGGCAAATAGATAGGTTTGTGAGTTTTTGGATTATTTACAAAAACAGGTTCTTCTCTAAAGCTTCCACATCTAAATTTATCAATCAGCCCTTTTGTAATACCTTTTTGGATATCCAAAACAAGCTTATCAGTCAATTTTAGTGACCCAATAGATTTATTTAATTTAATAAGAATACTGTTATAGTTTAAAACTTCTTTTTCGCTATCCCTTGCGTTTTGTGGTAAGTTTTTTAAAATTCTTTTCACCTCAGTTAAAGGCAAAGGATTCCCTTCTATACTGGTCGAAGAATACACCGAGATCTCCCGTGCTGATTTCTCCAAATCCACCAAAACAATTCCTGGAAATTTCTGATGATTAAGATCGCTCGTAATAGTAGCAATTTGCTTGATATTACTAAGCAGTTTCTGAGAAATAGTATACTTCGGATTGAACATAAACATCATTAATCTTTGGTCTAATTATAGACGAATATTAGACGAATGTAAAGAACCATTTGACAACAAATTAACAGATCTAAAATCTCATCCCCACTACACAATCACGCTTCTCAAAATGCCACTCCCCCTAGACTTGATCGGTCTAGTACCCTTCGAAAGCCTTGTCACAAAATCGTGGCATACAACAGGAGTAGATTTTTAGAGTTGTCCGAAAAATTCCAAAGTCAAACAACCCAGGTGCATAGGTCATAGACTTCTTTCATACCACTCTTGGCTGGGGATGAGGGATGACGCTTGCCACGCTTCGCGTGGCTGCGCTAGGCTCCTGCGCCGCTCGGTCATGCCGAAGTATACCACTCCGTCACGACACTCGCTATCCTCGGAGCTCGAACCCTGTGTTCGATCCGGAAGTCCACAAACGGCACTATTTCTTATCCCGCCAAGGCAGGATGCGAAACAGTGTGGCTGGGGATGAGGGATTCGAACCCCCGATCATGGGACCAGAACCCACTGCCTTACCACTTGGCTAATCCCCAACGTTTTTTGCAAAAGAATTTATACCACAAATGTGGCTATATCAAAACTACTCAATACCATCTTCATTCGCAATTATACTCTCGACAAACTCAATCATGCGATCACATTCGCCAGTTTTTGTAAGTAGGACATGATCGCACTCAGTCTCCCACTCTTTTTCGGTTAAAAAACTCTGATGGCGACGCTCAAGCTCGCCTGCCGACATTTCACTCCTATTCAGAATACGTGCTTTTAATTCATCCCAAGATCCGACAGTAAGAAAAATAGACACTATATGAGATTCGGGAATAATCTCGCGTATGGAACGCAAACCTTGCACATCAACCTCACGAACTACGATATGACCAGCGTTAAGCGCATCCATGATAGGCTGCTTCATCGTGCCATAGTAATGCTCTCCATGCACCTGCGCCCATTCGAGAAAATCACCTTCATCAATCATCTTTTTGAACTCGTCTTTTGAGACAAAATGGTAAACCTCCTCGCCTGTCTTGTTCTCGCGTGGCTTACGAGTAGTACAAGACTTAGGAAAAACAAACTCAGGATGACGGTCGCGAAGACCGGCAAGAACCGTGCCCTTGCCCGAACCTGATGAACCTAGAATAAGAAAAAGTTTGCCTTTCATACGAGGCAAACTTTAACTGAGACGACAGATTAATTCAATCTTTAATTTAGCTGGAAGCTTCTGTAGAAAAACTCAAAATCAGGATTCTGGATAGCTCCATTACTGATTGTGTAAAAGACACCATCAACATCTTCGACGAAGATAACCTCATAATACCAAGAAGGAATATCCAACGTAGTCACGATAACTCTGGTAGCATCAAAGCCGTTCAATGTAAAAGTTTCACGGCTTTCGCGACGCGTACCTGTATCGTTGAACTGATCTCCCATCTCCGCGATCACATCTTCCATCGAATCATTTGCATCATAACAATCAATCCCCCACAAATAATCGTAAGAAACGTCCAATGCCGAAGAACACGTACCCAAAGAAGAATACTCATACTCGGAACTCGGATACCAGACAGTGTAGTAGGTATTGCTGAACTCGTCCCACTCATCACCCATCGGGTTATCGATATACTCATACAGTCTATATAGCATAACTCCCATCTCGGCACGGTTCACATTGGTATTAGGATAATAGTACCCATCAGAGCCTTCCACCACTCCCATACCTTGCAGCGCATAAACGGCATCGTAATACCACGCTCCTTCATACTCCTCCGAATAGTCGTCATTCCAGAGAGGCATATCCTCAAACTGGAACATACCAGCAGGACCGGAAGCCGCAGCAATCGTCACAAGCCCAAGCGACAATATGATAGCCGCGAAATAAGAGATTTTTTTCATGACAACTTTGGTTAGTTGGTAATCGTGAGTACATATCTATAATGCAGTATTAAGCCATTTATGACACGTTTACTAGTTGCACAAATGAGCTTTTTGCAGTATAATTACATGATCACTACTTTTCTTGGGCACCGGCTTGCCCATCAAAAGCTCCCTCTTTGTCGCCATTTCTTTCCCAGAAAGTAATCAAAAGACATCGTAGCGGACAAAAAATCAAAACAAATTGGACAAAAATGCTTTTCTTTAAGCTTACAGCCGAGAGTAAAGCCCCACAAAATCCAAAAAAAATCTGACCAGTGGCGATCTGGTCCATAAATATCACTCACCAAAGAACGGTAGCGATCAGGGCCAAAATATGTGACCCCAAAAAGCCGGCATAGTGTCCACCGCTCTTTATAAACATTTAAAGAGCACACAAAAGGAGGAGGTTCGCGTCGAGTTGAACCTCCTTTTCTTTATTAGCGATTAAGAATAAACGAGTAGTCAGTAGCACACATCATATTTTTCACGTTTTTTTAATATAGAGAATATATAAGGAGTAGTATGAGGATAAAAGCATTCGAAAATTCATTGGTATGGGGGAAGGCATACAATCTGGCATTACTCATATACAAAATCACTCAAGATTTCCCTAAAGAGGAAAGATACGGACTCACCTCTCAGATCAGAAGATGTGCTATTTCAATACCGTCAAACATTGCAGAAGGACTGCTTCGAAACTCTTGCAAGGAATTATCAAGATTTTTTGCTATATCCAGAGGTTCTTGTGGAGAACTCATCACTCAAATGAGTATAGCCAAAGATATAGGATACACCGAAGAAGACGTACTAAACGCCGTTGAGTCTAAAATCATAGAAATAATAAAAATTCTCACAAAATCCATACAAACACTATCAACTAAGACCTAGCCACTCGCTATGTCTCACCTCTTACTCGCTACCTCTTAAAACGGCAAATCATCAACCGTAATCTCCTCGTCGGCAGGCTGCTCTTGGCTCATCGGGTCTTGCTGTCTGCTACCTGCCTGCTGTATTCCGGCTGCGGTGCGGCTAGAGTCCATCATGGGAGCTCCTCCGCCTTTAGAATCAAGAAGGATCAAATTCTCTGCAACTATCTCTGTTCTGTATCTCTTCACACCATCATCACCGGCCCAATCACGTGTTTGGAGACGACCATCGACGTAGATCTTAGAGCCTTTTTTGGCATATTGACCTGCGATCTCAGCGAGCTTGCCCCAACATACGATGTTGTGGAACTCAGCACGATCCTGCCATTCACCATCTGCACCTTTCCAGCGTGAATTTGTAGCTATAGAAAAACTGCAAACAGAAGTCCCGCTTGGAGTCTGTCTTACCTCGGGATCACGAGTAATATTGCCTATAATTTGAGCCCTGTTAAGCGAGTAAGCCATAGAGGTTTTGATTTATGAATTTTTGGAACCTAAAAGTACCAAAAATGTAGCCCAAAAGAAAGTCATTAAACGCTTGCGCTTGCGTCCAAAACTGTTACAGTACCAGTCGCATCATAGATAAAAGATGTTTCGCAAAGCGAAACTCCACAGTCTACTCTCTACAGTTTACAGTCTACACATGCCCTACATATTTCATCTCGGCCGCGAAACAAATCTTTGCCTTGCAGAATTGCGTTCTTTTTATCCGGATGCAAAAGACCTCCATGGATTCGCACTTGTACAAGAAGCTGATCTAACCCTGCTAAACAGACTCGGAGGAACTATCAAGATAAGCGAAGTTATCAAAGAACTTCCGGCATCGTTACCGCTGAATTTTTCTGAACTAATCGGATCGGAAATTACAAAACTTGCTCCCAAATCAGGCAAGTTCAAATACGGAATCAGTATCCACCCATCTCAGACAGGACTTCTTAAAAACCTCCTAAAAGCCGCGAAAAACGCTCTCAAGAGTGCCGGAGTCAGTTCGCGATATCTCAATCAGGACGCAAAGAACCTATCAAGCATACAAGCCGCCAACTGCACGGAACTTAGTCTGATTTTCACAGACGCAAAAACTTTCCTAACCAAGACAGTCGCAACTCAAGACATCGCGTCTTACAGCAAACGAGATTACGACAGACCTGCGCGAGACAGCTTGTCAGGGATGCTACCGCCAAAGCTGGCACAAATGATGATAAATCTGGCAAATCCATCACCTGACACCGTGATCTACGACCCTTTCTGCGGATCAGGAACGATTTTACAGGAGGCCATGCTCATGGGCCTAAGCTGCAAGGGATCGGATTTAAGCGAAAAAGCAGTCACAGATTCAAAAGAGAACATCGAATGGATTAAGCGAGAATGTAGGCCAAAAGGACAGTGCCTCAGCATAGAGGAAAAAGACGCAACAAAACTAACTTCAACAGACTTCCGCAATAAGAAAATCGCAATAGTCGCCGAGAGCTACCTCGGCCCACCAAAACAGGGCATTCCAACCGAAGAAGAAGCTATGGCGGCACTAAGTCAGCTTGAGCCGCTATATATAGATTTCTTGCGGACAGAAATACCACCTAGAACCGAAATCGTATTGGCACTACCATTCGTCAATTTGAGACCAAACCCGATATTCCTGGAAAATTTTATTGAAAAGGCAAAAGAACTTGGATATAGTGTCGTAGCTGCAATCCCTCCCCTAACCTATGCTCGCAGAAATCAGGTTATAGGAAGAATGATTGCAAGACTTCGAAAGGAGTAAAAATGTTCGGGAGTAGCTCAGTGGTAGAGCGTTCGGCTGTTAACCGAAATGTCGTGGGTTCGAACCCCACCTCCCGAGCCATAATAAGCCCGCATCCTGCAACACAGGATAAGGGGTTATTAATGATTCGGAAGTGGGGGTAAGAACCCAGGGTTCGAGCGACGAGGATAGAGAGAGTAATACTGGAACAAAGTTGCAGTATTACCGAACGACGCAGGAGCCTAGCTTTGCACAGCAAAGCGTCACCCCACCTCCCTAATGCAAAAAGGATTCCTGCTCAAAACATCTTGGGGAAGCATATTGGTCATAGCAGCATTCCAATTCGTACCACCTCGAGAAACAAGATTATTTCTAATCCAACGGTACACATTCTCTCCAGGAACCCCTTCCCGATTAGCCCATCGTCGTAACTTAGCAGGATGCCAAGATTCACCATCGTCCAAGCCACTTAAGAACTCAACAAGGAGCTGTTTAACCTGCTCTTGCGACACAACAACTTTATCCTTTTCCAAAATAAACACATATTCATCTAAAAGAGGCGCTATGCCCTTTAATATTTGACGTAGTGTTGCTTCACAAAACCCACCTTCAACATTCCTATCCACATAGAATCTAATATTCCTTCCGCGAAAGCCATCTTTAGCCTGCCATTGATCTAATTTGCTCGACCACCATGCTTCACCAGGCTGTAGCCCACGCAAAAATTCTACCAGATAAGCCCTAACATCCTTTAAGCTATTAATCTTCTTTTCGTAACCTGTATACGGATGCCTGGAAAGCAAAACATCACTTCTGCCCAAAAACTGTTTCAAAATCTTACTATTGAGCCCACCTTCAAAATTAGCCACCATCCAATAATAGAGAGCATTACCGGTCACGCCATTTTTACCCGGCCACGCACTTAATGACTCAGTATTCCAAGTCTCATCTTGATCCAAAGATTGCAAATAAAGTTTGAGATATTTTTTAGCAACTACAGGAGATGTCAAAACTTCAGATTTAAATGATGTAGCACACGGATTCTTCGCAAGCATTTCTTCGGCATCATCACCAATAATCACCTTAACAACATCAAGATTCCAACCACACAAACCATGAATCCTGTAATAAAGCCTGGAACCAGAAACACCATTATACTCCCATCTTTTCAAATCAGTCACAGTCCACTGAGCTCCAGGCTCAAGCTGTCCAATAAAAGCCCTGAGAAATCCTCTGGTTGAACCTTCTTCCCTTGCCTCATTCACAATGTCCTCGAACCCTAGAGCGCACGCCACCTTAAAACGTACAGGAGTCGAAACAATCGAAACGACATCCGAATACCTCGATTCAAGCTTTTCAGAACAAGCCAGGACATCACGCCTAATACGACGACAAATACATGAAACACGATTCATACTTCCGATTTGATCATCAGGCTCTACGACCGAAGCTAAATCATCCCTAAAAGAACGTGGCAAACGAAGTTTCTCCTCACGAGCACAGGACTCTATAATATCAGCAAATTCTAACCCTGTTATATATCCCATGAAATCATATTGTAGAGGCTCGAATTATAGCACGAAGAACCAACAAGCCAATCTCCAAATTCGGCAAAGCAAAGCATCGTCACCCAACCTCGAGGAACCAGCATCCCCTGTACAAACCTTCTATTAACCTGTATAGTTAAGACCTGAATAAGAAGAGTTTTAAGGGTTTTAGAAATAAATTTCCTCAAATCGAAACTTATGAGGAATTTATTCCCTAACCCATTGTATTATGGAAGGTGTCATCAAGAAATTGGATGATAGAGGATTCGGTTTTATTACAGCAGAAGGCATGAAAGATATTTTCTTTCACGCTAACGATTGTACTGACAGAAACTTCACGGACATGAAGGAAGGAGATACTGTTTCTTTTGAGAAAGGTGAATCCGAAAAAGGTCCTAAGGCAATCAACGTCAAACTAGTTAGCTAGTTTGAATTTGGAAGCAATCCGAATAAGCCCGGCTGAAAAGTTGGGCTTATTTTTTTTACAAACTCCTACTTCCCATCCATATCCGAAAAATCCCTAAGATCCTTCCACCGCTTGCGGAAATCTTCAGCATCCAAATAATCTACAAACTTGTTGTACTGCGAATGAGTTTTCTTGAGATGCATCGCGTGTTTAATGGGACACCAATAACGCTCGGTACGCCCTGCAATTTCAGAAGCATATCTCATCAGGTTATTGAAATAACTACAGTACAGACAATTGAATTTTTCAAACCAGTTGAGCTGAGGCAACTTATGCCTATCGTATACGAAGAAATCCTTGGATCTGACCCTAGGGATTCCATATAAGCGGAAACAAACCTGATGATAAATCTCCAAAGCAATATGGAATAAAACTCCGGGCACTATCATTCCATAAATAAACGGCACGCTAAGGATGTGCTTGATATGCGGAGGAAAAACCGTCCTCACCCAGCTAATCCGCCATTTTCGCAGTTGCTCGCGCTTACCCTTCAGTTCTTCACGGATATTGGTCTTGAAAGAAGCAGCATTCATCGCACGTTCAAAAGCACTGACGATGTCATCACCAAGCTGCTCCATCTTCGCCAGACCCATTTTCTTATTCTCGGAAAGCTTTTCCTGCGCTTTCTTGAGCTGTTTTATAAGATCGTTCTGTGATTTTTTAATCATGACAAATATTTATTTTTTTAAAAAACAATGAAACTATATACCAGCACTCTCCCCCGCCAAACGACCTGTCGCCCAAGCTCCTTGCAGGTTATATCCGCCGGTAAAACCGTCATAGTCCAAAATCTCACCTGCCAAATACAAGCCGGGACACAGTTTGGACTCCATTGTTTTTGGATTAACCTCTCCCAAATCCACCCCTCCGGCAGTAACGAACTCGTCCCCCGGAGACCTTCCAATAATCGTGAGAGACATATTCTTCAGAGCATCAACAACTTTGTATAAATCCTTATTACTGAACTCCGAACTCTTCTTGCCGCCGGAAGCTTTCAGGTTATCACAAAGGGCTATTGCAAAAGACCTAGGCACAAAATGACCAAGAATGTTCTGGAAAACTTTCTTGGGATTCGCGGACATCTCTTGTCTTATGGACTCGCTGAGTTTTTCGTGATTTTGATCTGGGAAAAAATCTACAAACAAATGCGCAGTAGCAGATCCATCAAACACTTCGTAAGCTGCATAAGCCGAGAGCGCAAAAATACCGGGACCAGTAATCCCTTTATGCGTGAACATCATCGGGCCTGCAACATGGAATTTCTCTTTGCCTCGGAATATCAAACCTACCTCCTTGAAAGATATCCCAGATAAAGCTTTCACCCACTCTTCTTTGAGTAAAAATGCACTCAGGCTGGGCGCCAAAGCCGTAACATGATGACCAAGAGCCTCGACAAAGCTATAGCCATCACCTTTCGAACCCGTATGCTGATACGCCTGTCCACCAGTACACAGGATAACTTTATCTGGCGCAATATCACTACGACCATCAAACGACAACACGAACCCATCACCTTGCTTAGTCACGCTTTTCAGCGCAGTTCGCAGCAAAACATTAACGCCACCATCGGAAAGCAGCTTTTCAAAAGCGGCAACAACAGATTTGCCATCATCAGATTTGGGAAAAACCCTCATATCCTCCTCGATTTTCAAAGGCACACCATGATCCTCCATCCATTCCATCATAGAGGAAGGAGTAAAAGAGTACATCGCATGCCTAAGGAACCTGCCACCTCTCGGGTATTTAGATAAAATCTGCTTAAGATCGGGAAAACCAGTAGTCAGATTACAACGACCGCCTCCTGAGATAATAACTTTTTTACCGAGAATATCATTCCGCTCAATAAGAAAAACTTCATTACCTCGATTCAATTCGACAATACGGATAGCAGCCATCAGTCCAGCCGCTCCACCTCCTATAATCGCAATTTTCGACATAAACTATAGATCAATAAAACATCTGCACTCAATTCTTGACGAACAAATATTCCATACAGTTATTACTCTCGTCAAGCTCCGCTATCACGCCATTGCGATCTACACAAACCTTGACCGTGTATGTTTTGCCGGTTTTCAACGTAGATTGATCGACAGAGTACGTCCGAGTCTCGCTATTCCCAACTTTTAAATAAGTCTTGCTGGATTCAGCATTCCACTTGGTGAACTCAACCCTTCTGCCATTAAGGAATACTGCATTCTGACCGTTAAAAGGGAATGTATCTAGTATGCCCTGATTACCTAGAGTATACGTCAATGTAAAATCCTCAAAGCTACCAAACTCTACATACATATCAGGCAAGACTGCCTGAAACTCCCAATCAATGCTTTGACAATTATCTGATTCATCCAGCTCAGCTAGGACACCATCCGCATCAGTACACACAGTCAGGGTATGGACATCTCCCGTCTCGAAATCGCTCATAATTTGATTCCTATACAAGAACCACGCTCTGCCGACAGTCCCACCTACAGAACCATAAAGAGAAGAATAATAAGAGTGCCATTTCCAATAACGATCTTGCCACTCAACTCCATCAACGTAGATCGTATTCACGCCTTCTGTGTAATCCGTAACGCTAGTGTCTCCATCATTGCCAATTGTATAAGTAACTTTTTGAGTTAATGGATTAATAGCCAAATTCGTCACATACAAATTAGGACCAGATATAACTTCTGGTTCTGGCTCAGGCTGCGGCTGATTTGAAGGAAACCCGCTCGCCATAGTGACGCGCCCTGAATCTTCGGCGAAATAAATATCCGTAGATGGATATAGACCAAGACTAATCCCTTCTTGGTTAAACCCTGGCACCTGCAAACGGTCAACAATATTCCAATTACGATCTGTAATCACTATCCGATCATGAGAATCATAAAGCGAGTACAGAAGACCTGTCGAAGAATCGTAATACATACCGGAAATATCAGAAGGATAGTACATATCTTTCTTTTCTATAAAAGTCACAGATCCATTGTCCTGAAGATCAAAAATATAAATATCTCCATCTTCCTGAAGTCCAGCATAGAAATATCCATCAACACAAGTCAAAGCCTCCATCCCTAAATTATCAGCACTAATAAGCCACGGCGTAAGATCCCAATATTCCCCGGTTAGCTGACCAGTACTTAGATCAAAACCAAGCACAGAATCAGGGTTTTCAACAGCAATGTAAACAGTCTGACTTGCAGGATCTTTCGTAGTGATGCCTTCCAAGTCGCCACCTATCCAAAAGCTGTTTAGTACATTGCCATCAGCATCCAGCAAATACAGGTCGCCATCATCTCCAACGACAGCCAATCCATCCTCGGTCCACACCATACCACTCGGCTCAAATCCACTGGGCAAACCGTTGTTGCCAGCATATGTCAGCACCGTAAGATCACTAGCAGGCCAAACACTAGAAGCAAACGCGATTCCAAAAGTGCCAAAACTCAAGACAGCAAGCACCAAAAGACTAAACATACGACGTAACTTAAACATAATGCATATAGGGTTAAAAATTGTTCTTTAACCACTCTACCATAATGGCCACACAACGTACTAATGAATAATAACGCTACTTCCATTCCTCATCACACCGAGACACAAGCTCTGCAATCAAAACACTTAGAGCTTGCTTAGCAGGTTCGTTTTTAACAAAAACATCTTTACCACTATAAGAAGCGTCCGTCAGATGCGCTAGAGAGGAATTCTTGCCTGCAGAAAACCCTACCAACAAAGCTTTGTTAGATATATCACGTATCATCAACGCGACCCTATCCCCAGTAATATCCTCATACGTCATGCCATCGTCCCTCAAAGGCTGATACGCATTACTGTTCAGCCTGTAATCTACAAAAACAATCTGAACAGCCGCAATCTTGCTCCGTACAACTGCAATTGCATTAGCCAATGTACTCGGGGCAACAACCTCCCATCCTGCAGGTATAACCGGCCTGATAACTGCAGTAGCGGTCTCCCTATATTCGGGATTGTCATCAATGATCAATATAACTTTATTTCCAGCGTTCATATTTATCAGGGATTGATTCGCAAAAAGAGAGAAAGAATACCATGAGAATTGGCATTTGACAAATTCGAATATACTGCTAGAATACCGATCTTGCCTCGATTAACATACAAATACTCATGACACCGGAACAAGGCAGAAGCATCGGCCACGAAATACGCCAAATCATAGCGACGGAGAAAGACAAGGATCACGACGGCACTCCCGCATGGCTCAATGTCGCGCGTGCAAGAGAGATCACGGATGAACAGAGGAATCCATTCCCTGACGAAGCCGACTTACTGACATGCGCCGAATTAATGCTACGCATCAAGAATCGATTCTTAAGAGGATTTGGTACGAGAGAGGCTAATGATCTCGAAGTAAGATACGGTGCAATAATCTCAAACCCTGCACAACATTTATCTGCTGTTTTGTGGCGTCAACGCAATGAAGTAACACAATTCCTGCGACGAATATCAGATCCGCAGAAAGATCCGGACAAACGATTTCGCAACTTACAAAGAGGAATAAGCAAAAGAGAAGAAGTAATTATACGGAAGCTGGATCTGCTGGACACGATAGAAGACAGACAGCTGTTATTCATGGTATCAAGTCTACTCGCGGGTCGAAGACATCGCGACTTACCGCAAGGTAGAAACGGATTAATCGCGGAAATTATAAGACTCAACGAAGAGATTATGCGAATGGCGGAGGAAACCGAACTCCAGCTTGAACTAAGCAGGAAGAAAAACGCAGCGCAACAAGCACTCCTACGCATAGATCAGCAACTGACATTACTGCGGGAAACGGCGAAAATGGAAGAGGGAGAGCCGAAAACAGATCAGCAGAGCACCACGAAGCCACAACAACAGGGCAGCAAACAACAACAAAAACGCCGACAAACAAACCGCCCGGATCAGGAACCGACCCATAAGAAGCCGGAACCTGCGAAATCAGATACGAATGGAACAATGGAGACAGATATACAGCGCCTGACAGCGCTCATACAAGGACTAAGCCGAGTCAGAGTCATCGTGCCACCGGAAGGCAATAACAGAAAACGCAAACAGTGCGAATGGGAAGCACTACTGAGAAAGATTGGATACTGTGGCGAAGTGATATTTGTAGCATACGAAGAAGTAAGAAAAAGAGACGGCTCGCCAATCATAGTGGGACGCAACATCAACACTCACAAAGACTTATGGGCGCACAATGTGGGAGACGCGCCTTTGCATGTCATCACATTCACTCCAAAGATTCTTACAAACTACTTGAACATTTCGGAAGGTCGATAAGCTCCTATTCCGCCCATCATATTGACGAAATTGTACTTAGGCAGCTGAGGAGTCAATTGCTTCTGCAAAAACCCAGAAGAACCACCCGAATGACAGTACAGAACAAAATATGTACCGTCGGGATACCGACGATCAAATAGCTCATTCGAAATAGGCACGGAGTCGGGAACGGGATGCCCAATCATATCGACCAGCACAACTTTGGTACCATCAGCCTCCAAAGTCTCTTTGTTTTTATAGTAATCCGCCCAAGTCCATTTAAGCGATCCGCCTCCCCCTAGAGAGCAGGCGTTCTTATTAAACATTTTAAATATATCCATAAATAATGATAAGAGTATAAAAGTCCTAACCGAATACATCATACCAAAAAATCCAGCGGCATACGACTTTTGCTGGTTCGTGCTTTATATGGTATAATTACAAGATAGATCCAACCGACAGTCTGACTATGCACCAGTCTCAAATACAAGAAGTAGCACAAGCAGCTATAGAGAAAGGTAACATCCTAAATGTTTCCAAAGCCGACCAATACAAGACAGTAAGCGAATTATTCGAGAAGAGTCAATCCAATTCGGTGTACTACACTCTTCTTATTCTATCAATTTTCATTGTAGCGACAGGGTTACTGCTTGGAAATTCTCCAATTGTAATAGGAGGCATGCTTGTAACGCCCGTACTTACGCCGATACTGGTAATTGGACTCAGCATAGCGGTAGGAGAGCTGGGATTCATCAAGAAACCTGGCATCTTGATACTGAAATCGATCTTCTTAACAATAGGAATTTCTGCAGTATTAACGGTTTTATTCGGAGCTGATGAGATAGAACATGGACTTGTCAACGACCTCAGAACAGCAATTTTATACTTCATAGTAGCAACAACATCAGGGGTGGCAGCAACTATAGCGTGGGTACGCAAACAGGTTTCAGACATTTTGCCGGGAATCTCAATCGCAGTATCCTTGGTCCCGCCACTTAGTTTGATCGGAATCAACCTTGGTATATTGGACATAGAGTATGCAAGATTCTATATGATAATTTTCGCTTTAAACTTCGTGGGTATATTAATGGGAAGTTTCTCGGTGTTCGCATTGCTGAAATTCCAAAAAAGCGAATGGGCGATCAAGAAAAAAATCAAAGAAACCGAAGAAATAGACGCAACAAAGAAAGCTCATAAGAAAGCTGAAAAAGCAACGCAAAAGATGCAGCAGGTCAGGAAAAATATCGAAGAGCTATACGGAGAAAACACTCGATAAATTGATCCAAAGAAAATCAGAGCTCGAAATGATCTTCGCAAGAATCCCTGAACTTCTGTTTCAGGTACTGACTGTTCATCTCATACAAAGCAAGACTCGCGACTAGAACAAACAGAGCCAAAGATAGATATAGAACATCGAGGCCATCTTGACGACTAATAACAAGATGTCTCAGCATATGAGTAATACCGATATATATAAAAAACCTTAATGGAAAATGATAATTCTGAGAGAAATAGATCTTGATAGAAGCCACTACCTCAACATATAAGAAGATCAAAAAAACTTGTTCGAGAACACCATACAAATCAATCTCTCCTGCAAAATACGAAAGAACCATCAGATAGAAAGTCGACAATATAATCCAAGAGAACAAGATCCCTGTAGAGATCATTATAAAAACTGTCGGCAAATGCAATATAGACACAATCATTCTCAATACAGCAGTATTAGCACCTTTATTTTTAGTCAACATAGAGTTACATTAAAACTTGCATCTCATAATAGAATATTTGATGTATGCAGACAAGTAGATACTTAAACAAAATACAGATATGCAAGCAGTATGGCTATATACATTATCAAGCGTTCTCGGAGTAAGCGTCATATCGGTAATCGGAATAGTAGTTGTCTTGATCAACAAAAAACGCCTAGACAGCATCTTAACGTTACTAATCTCGTTCTCGGCGGGAGCCCTACTGGGAGGAGCTATGCTGCATCTGTTGCCGGAAGCCATAGAGAAAGACGGGTTTTCCTTAAGTATCACGGGGTATGTACTGTGTGGCATGATTATATTCTTCATATTGGAAAAAATCGTACACTGGCGTCACTGCCATCACATATCATGTGAAGGCCACCCTCATCATTTGGGAGTTATGAACCTTGTGGGAGATGCCGTGCATAACGCAATCGACGGGGCCGTAATCGCAGGTAGTTTCATGGCAAGCCCGGAACTTGGAATAACAACAACTCTTGCAGTCATACTGCACGAAATACCGCAGGAGATAGGAGATTTTGGAGTTTTGCTATACGCAGGATACAAACCCAAAAAAGCCGTTATGTACAACTTGCTATCTGCGTCCTTCGCAATAGTTGGCGCAGTCGCGGCATTGCTACTTGGCTCTCAGATAACACATTTCACGGAGATAATAATTCCGCTAACAGCTGGCGGATTTATTTACATAGCAAGTGCAGACCTCATCCCGGAGCTACACAAGGAAGTAAAGGTCTCAAAATCAATAGCTCAACTAGCCATGATCCTCGTAGGCATTGGCCTCATGGCAATACTGGCGACCGGACATTCAGATAGCCAGGTCGATAACGACACTGCCCAACCCATTTACGAAACAGGAGATTTGGTCCTATAAAGCCGAATAACAATGTAGACGGCAGCCAGCAGGGCGGGAATAATCGATAGATACTGCCCAGTAGTGAGATTCAAGACCCCCCAAGTCGGATACTCTTTTACGAACTCCACCAAGAACCTTGTAGTGAAATATAGACCAACAAACGCAAACAATAAGAAATAAGGAGGTCTCTTCTTCATCTTGAGATACAAAGTAATCAAAATCCCAAACACACCCCAAGCCAGAAGCGCCTCATAGATCTGCGACGGGTGCCTTGTAAAATCCTCCCCCAGCCTCTCAAAAACGACACCCCATGGCAAATCGGTAGGTCGCCCCACTATCTCGGAATTAAAGAAATTTCCAATCCTAACAAATCCGGCAACAAGTGGCATCGCTATTACAAGAATATCGGCATATTTCGAAAACTCAACTTTTTTCCAAAAACAAAAGGCGCTGTAAGCGATCAGAAGACCTATGGCAGCACCGTGACTGGCAAGCCCACCATGCCAAATCTTGATAATCTCAGAAGGATTAGCCATGAAATAATCCAAATTATAGAAGACGATATGACCAAAGCGAGCTCCAAGCAAAAGCCCAAAAAACAAGAAAACCAAAATCGTATCAAAATCCTTCTGCGGAAGCTTCTCTCTCTTGAAGAGGAGCTCCGTGATGAAGTAATAAAGCAAAGCTCCAAGAGCGAACATAACGCCATAATAACGTATTTCAACAGGACCCAGAGCGAGGAACACAGGATCAATATTGTTTATAAGCATAGAAGTGTTAGATATAAAATTCCAAGAAATTAAACAAGTAGCCGACGAAGATTATACCCACAGTAACAAGAGAAAAGAAAATCACCAAAAGTTTTATGCTCATAATTCTCTTGAGCATTATAGCTTCCGGCAAAGACAGGCCTGCAATCGACATCATAAAAGCTAGAGACGTACCGATAGGAATACCATTAGACGTTATTGTAAAAATCAAAGGAGCTACCGTAGAACAACCGGCATAAATCGGCACACCGAGAAGGACAGCGGCCGGCACAGCAAATACGCCGTACTTACCGATAGTGTCGATAAAGAACTCTTGAGGGACATATCCATGTATAAAAGCCCCTAAAGCAACTCCTACGACAACATAGAAGAAAAGTTTCTTGAATGTAACCAAACCTTCTTTCGCGGCATATCTGAAACGAGCATCAAAATCGCGGAAAACCGGTTCCGACTCGCAATTCATCATGGATTTCTCCAAAACAAACTCTTTTTCAACATTCATCGCTCCAAGTAGCATTCCCCCGACAACACCGAGAACTATCCCCGTAAGAGCGTAAACGGAAGCTATTTTCCACCCGAAATACTCTCCCATAATCACAAACGCAACTTCGTTTACAAGCGGCGACGTAATAAGGAAAGAAAAAGCTACTCCGGTAGGCACACGAGCTTTTATAAACCCGATAAAAAGCGGTATGGACGAACAGCTGCAAAACGGCGTAACGGCACCGAATATGGAAGCCATCAAATTACCCAAACCGAAACGAACCTTGGACATAGCCTTCCTAATCTTGGAAGACTCAAAGAAGGTTCTCAGGAAACTGATAAACGAAACGACGAAAAAGATCAGAAAAAGTATCTTGAAAACATCATAGAAGAAAAAGTAGACGCTATCGGACAAAGGCGTTCCCGATTCAAGGCCAAAAACATTATAAGTCAGGACATATGCAATGTAGGCAAACATAGTACGGTAAGTTAACGATTACATTTTGGAGGACCGGAAGGACAAGAAGTAATAATATTAGAGAATTCGACCTGTAGCCTTGAGGCAGCCTCAACATCGAGGCTATAGTGACGCCACTTGCCACACTTACAGTAAGTGATCAAACCGGCATCTCTAAGAACCTTAAGATGATGAGAAACCAAGTTCTGATTGAGCGAAAGAGCATCTTCGATCTGACACACACACTTCTCCCCCGCAGCCAAAAAACCGAGGATTTTCAACCTGTTAGGATCTGCTATAACCTTCAATTTTGCCGACAAATCTTGGATACTATACATAATAAACATATCAATAAGCATTGATATATTATATGCATAAAGATTAAAGTCAACCGAATTTATATGATAAAATCATAGACAATAAGACCTAACGTAACAAAACATGAGCTGGATCACAAATATAGATATTGATAGAGTCGCCAACATCGAGGTTCTTGGGAACACGGTGCAAAACTACTTAGTCATGACATGCGTTGTCATAGGCACTTATTTGATTTTTTCAATAGGCATAACATTCGCAATCAAGAAACTCGAGAAATTAGCTGCAAAAACCGAAACTGATTTGGACGATATACTCATAGAAACGCTGGGGAAGCTCAAATGGACCATATTCCTGATAATTATACTCATAGCAGCCCCCACGCTACTGGAAGCAGGAGGCAAAATCGCAACATTCTCAAGATATGCAATAATCATCATTCTGACATATCAAGGAGTAAGAATAGCGGGAATCCTCATTGATTATGCGACAACCAAGGCGACCGAAAAAGCGGATCACAGCAGCTTCATTAAACCTTTCAGTACGGTAGCCAAAGTCGCTGCTTGGATAGTAGGCGGCGTCCTAATCCTATCCAACCTTGGATATGACGTAACCTCCCTAGTGGCAGGTCTTGGCATAGGAGGTATCGCAATAGCGCTCGCACTACAAAACGTCCTCAGCGACATTTTCAGCTCCCTCTCGATTTACTTCGACAAACCTTTCAAACCCGGAGATTACATCCGCATAGACGACCAAGAAGGAACTGTCCAATCTATTGGCATCAAAACAACCCGCCTCACAAGCGTACAAGGAGAAGAACTCGTCATTCCAAACAACACACTGGTAAGCTCTAACATTCAGAACTTCGGCAAGGTAAAAAAACGTCGAATCCAATTCACTGTAGGCATCTGCTACGAAACCCCTGTCGAGAAAATCAAGGAAGCCAAAGAAATCATCACAAAAGTCATCAAGAAAACTAATGATGCTGAGTTCGACAGAGTTTTCTTCAAAACAATGGCGGAATCAAATCTTAAGTTCGATATCGTATATTTCGTCCAAAGCGGAAATTACAAGGACTACCTAACAGTTCAGGAGAATATGAACCTGGAGATTATGAAGCAGTTTGAGAAGGCAGGCATACACTTCGCCTACCCTACTCAAACGCTACATATAAAGAAATCTTAAGACGACTACTTTCAGGCATTTAACTATAGCGGAGCCATCACCGAAGTATAGCCGAGCAACTATAAAATGGCATAAAGAGCGGAGGCTGTTTTGTCCATATGGAGAGGCGTCAAAAACGAAGAATAGCAGAGCTATTTAAGGCTTTTGACAACAAAGCCATATGGCAAAAGAGTCCTTGAGGCTTACTGCCGTTTTATGGTAGTTCGGCTATAGTTAAGTTAAATATTTCCTCGTATAATCAAACTTTCCACCATAGAACTCTATAGCTTGAGCAAGCTCTTCATGGTCCTTGGCGTACTCCTGCAAGTCGATACCGGCAACCCACGCGTCACAAGCTTGTCTTAGAGCCGTAGCGCCTTTTGCAGTACCGCCTGGATGAGAATGGACTCCTCCGCCCATAGTTGTAATGAAATCTGTTGTACCAACAGCATCGGCAAAAGGTTTAAGCAGGACAGGATTCAGCCCTCCTGAAGCAATTGGACACATGCCTTTCATGCCATACCAATCTTGCTCGAAGAAATCTCCTTCGGACTTAGGAAACAGGGCTTGATGCGCAGCTGTAATATCTTCGTCTATAGTCCCAGCCATTTTACCAATACCGGCAGTGCCTGTATGCATAGCACTGGCACCAGCGAGACGTCCGAATTTAGTCATAAAAGGGACACTGCATCCAAAAGCGTTCTCAGGCCTTGTCAGAGCGCCATGACCAGCACGATGGAAATGCAAGAAAACCTCGGGCCACTCACGTCGAGCAGTCTGGACGGCGGACCATCCGGCAGTGATACCATCAACTAGAAAAGCGTAACTTCCAGGCTTCATGACAGACTTAATATATTCAGCCCGCTCCTTCATAGTGGCAAAATCAGCCGAAGAGATATTAAAAGACATCACTTTCTTGTCACCGGTGACCTCCTCCGCTCTATCCATAGCTTTGCGGATTGCATCTACAACTTCCTTCATGGGACAGAAATCTTGATCAGCCTGAGGCTCGTCGAATTTGACGAAATCGCCACCGCCACTCCAAAACTGGTAGCAAACCTCTGCGAACTCATCAGGCTTCAGTCCGATTTTGGGCTTAACGATTGTACCAAGAACAGGACGATCTTTGATTCCGAGATAAGCCTTCAGATCTTGGATAGTAGTAGCAGGCCCATCGTAATGCTCAAGCATCTCTTTTGGGAACCAACAATCAAGAGCCTTAAGACCTTTGAGAGTGGACATACCGAAAACATTACCGATCACATAGGTCAAAATGTTCTGTACATTCCCACCCCTATCAAAAATCCTCCATGGACAAGCCATCCAAACGAGCTTTTTCTCCTCATCAACCTTGTAAACAATCGCATCCAAATCGTCGGAAAAAGCCGTAGCGGTACTAACCCTAAGATTAGAACCGGTACTGGATTCTGCCGCTACTTCCGTAGCCTCACCTACGAAATCCTCGCCATCACTAGGCTCCATGCGAAAAACCGTAAGCATATATTTACCGTCCTTATAAGGATCGAGATCAAAATTCAGGTACTCTTCTTGCATATTTGTTTTTGGTTAAATTTTTATGCTAAGTATATTATAACATAAAATCGCTACTTCTCAAACTCGGCTTCTTGATAGCGGACACCATAGGATTCATATCGGATTTACCGCCTCTATTATTCCAATCGTTCATAACCACTCTCGAAGAAGTGATCGAAGCCGATTTGCTACTACATATTATAGATGCAGCAGACCCGAAAATAGACGAAAAAATCGAGGTGGTAGAGAACATACTGAAGGAACTTGGATGCGAAAACTCCGGAGCAATATACGTATTCAACAAAATAGACCTGGTAACCGACTTGGAGACATTGCGCAAAACCTATGAACATTTAAATCCCGTATACATTTCGGCAAAGAAAAAAGCAGGCTATGAAGATCTAAAGAACGCGATCTCCAAACACCTACTTTAAATACATAAAGACAAATTAGTCTTTATTATTGTCTGGACCGAAGACGGTACTAATCGCCCTTCCGCGAAGACCGATTCTCTCCTGACTTAATATGGCTGGCATTGCGCAGCTACCAAGAGCATCAACCATAGCCCCCCTTACACTAGCAGCAGCGATAGAACCTAGAACCAATGCTCCATCCGCGACTCGAGCATTGGGATCTGCATCATCACGACCTTTCGGTGCATTCGGATCTGCCATTTCGTTTCTGGGTTAAAGAATAAATCACAGCAATTATATGAATAAACAAGAGCGTGTCAATAAAATAACACAAAATGACGCGGAAAAACCTTGGTTTACAGCAAAATCAGACAGTCCCGTCTTAGCGGGACGAAGCCCTAGCGAACAAAAAGCCATAAGAATTCATTTGATGTCATGAGCGGCTCTGCAGTCCCGCCTTAGCGGGACGAAGCCCTAGCGAACGACATCAAATGAATTCTCACTCGAACCGCAGCGAATCTATCGGATTCAAACTCGCGGCTTTTTTAGCTGGATAAACTCCAAACAGCAGGCCTTCAACGGCAGCAGCAACCAGCGCAATCACGATTCCGCCGAAAGGGATGACGAAATCGATTGCAATGCCACCAAGTCCGGCTACAACAGTAAACAAGTACACTGCGGATAATCCGGAAACAACGCCAAGAAAACCGCCTACAATAGTCACCATCACAGCTTCTGTAAGAAACTGATAAAGAATGTCCTTCTCGCTAGCACCAACAGCCTTCCTAAGACCGATTTCACGCGTACGCTCAGATACGATGACGAACATAACGTTCATCACCCCTACCCCACCAACAATCAAAGAAATCGCGGCAAGCACGATAAGAAGAATCGAAAGAGCACCAGTCACGGAGTCCATTATTTCCATAGCCTCACTCATAGTAGTGACACGAAAGTCGCGACGATCTATATTCGTTATATTGTGCCTTTTATCAAGCTCTTCTATCACATCATCCTTCACCAAGAAAGCAATGTCCTCAGTAGAAGTCTGCAGTATGAAATAAGGGACGTAGTCAACACCCATAATCAGCTTTTGCATAGTGTTAAGAGGAACATAAACTTGACTATCCATATCTTGGAAGAAAACCATACCACGCTCTTTCATCACACCTATAATTTTCAAATTAATCTCCCCTATACGAACACTCTGCCCAATCGGATCGATACCGGGAAAAAGCTCTTCCGCCGTCTTAGCCCCCAATACGGCAACTCTAGCCAAAGCCTTATCCTCCACCTCGGTAAAATACCTACCATATTCAACATCTGACTGATCAATTTCAACAAAAGAAGCACTTGTAGCCTGAATCATGTACGACTGATCATCGTAAATAGAAACAACCCTCTCAAGCCCTATCACAGCAGCATAACCACCGGTAACCCCGGGGATATCAAACATCGCCTCCATATCCTCTTCCTTGAGCGTCGTAATTGTAACCCCTTCAACCATCGCCGTAGCATTACCGGCACTCATGTCCGAGAGTCCAGGTGTCTTAACCTCGACAACGACAGTATTGGATCCGTAAGATTCAACCTCCGCCGTAACTACTGCGGAAGTAGCATTGCCAAGAGAGAAAACGATGATCACCATGGCGATACCAATCACAATACCAAGAGTCGTCAGAAGACTGCGCCCCTTGTTAGCCATGAGAGCGGTATACGCCAGCCGGAGATATTGACGAATTTGCGACATAATTACGACTTAAACCACATACCAAAAGTACAATAAAACAGCGCAAATCACCAGAGCCCTCAACTCTGACGACAAGGTTGACAAAAAAGCATTATCAGGTTATATTTGCTATCCTAAGAGTCATACCTCCAAAGTCAGTAAAGAACGCCTATGTCAACATTACCAGACGACTTCGGACCTACTGGGCCAACCCTACTTGATGGACTGGACGAGGCAACTGATCCAAATCTGTCGTCGTGGGACCCAACCGGGGAGATCAAGCGACTGGAAGCAGAGCCTAAGAGGAGTTCTAATCGCAACATATTAGCGGAGCTGATTCAGGAAGCAATAGATATGAATCAGGTAGTACCTATGAACTTTTTGCGACTACGTAGATTGCTGAAAGAATCTCCAGAGCTGTTCGACATAGCAAAAGCAGAGCGAGAAATAAGAGAGGTACCTGAGATACAAGAAGCGATGGCAGAAGAAGGTAGCAGCTTATACAAAGGGGTTCTCAAACTAAGGCTACCATTCATAGAAGATAGACAGGCCTTTATCCAAAGCGAGGCTTTTAGAGAGATATGGCCACTTTTGGCAGTTTATGAAAGATTTATCAAAACTCGTGTAAATGGACTGAGTTATTTGCTCAATCTGGCATCACAACACTACTATTACGATCAGGAACAAGGACGGAGAGTATCAACCGAGCCACAGAAGTTTAATGGCTCAGTAATAAGAATCGACTTGGCAAGATTCTCGGAGAGGACACACAAGGATGGAGCAGAAGAGACATCTGGGTATCTCGAAACGAACTTTTACCCAACACTTTTCGAAGTATTAAGAGTATTCCCAAACGTCAAATTCCTTAAGACGATAGGAGATGAGGTTATATGTGTATCGGAAGACGATGGAACAGCCGAACATATACAGTGCGCGCAGTCTCTCAAGGATGCATTCGCAAAAAAGGACATACCTGTCCACATAGGAGTGTCTAATAGCGAGTACACAGTGCAAGTAACGAAAATCGGAGGACACATTGTTGTTAGTGGCTCGGCATATGACGAAGCGGGACTGGCTCAAAAGGAAAGTAAAAAAGCGGCAGGCGGCGTGAGTGACAATATTTTTATTTACGCTGGACAAGATCAGGATACCTTGGCGGAAGGACCTATAGACTATACATCCAGCAGGCCAATACCGAAGAGATCAGCACTGGAAATATTCCAGTTAATACCAGGAGAAGTAATGAGAGAGTTTCTAGCACACTCAGACAGCGATCCTGTCATGCAAGGAGAGATCTTAAAAGAAGAGATGCTACGCGTACTTGCATTAGCGGCATGCACAATAACAGAACAAGCTTTGCGCCTAGAGCACCCAAAAGAAAGAAGAGCAACTTGTCTATGTATCAAAGCACCCGCAAACCCAGACGAATCCATAGATGCATGGGAAGCATCTCTGGAAGATATAGCTAGGAAATATAATGGCAAAGTAGTACATCCGGAAATGTCGAACGAAGAAAAAATGGGCATTATAGCTTTCGGAGCAGGCACAAGCCAGATTATGCAAGAGGAACGTGCCGCATTATGTGCTAACGATCTTTGTACAAGACACCAAGACGCAACAGTAGGAATAGAATGTGGAGAAATCTATTTGTCCGATACGAGCAGAACACCAGAGTTGTCAGATGCTCTAAACGAGGCTGTACGATTAACATATGCAGGACAAAGTAGCGTTATAGATCCGACAGGGACCGAAAGACTCGGAAGAATTCGGCTTGGACCACAAGCGACAAGCAAATTTACAAGGGCGAAAATCACAGTAGAGACTGGAGATAATTCAGCTGTAGATTTTAGATTAAAAGGGTTCGAATCCCCACAAAGAACCGTAACATGCGACGGTTTCAAGACAAGAACTCCAAACACAGCACACGCAGGAAAGGGAGACGTTGAGAATATAGTAAGCATGGCCGAAGATGCCTTAAAGAGGATGAAACAGGGCAATGATGGCGACACCCGTATACATATCAACGGACCAAGCGGAATCGGACTTACAGAGACAATGACAGCAGTCGCAACAGAATACAGATCTATTAGCCCAAACATAGTTCTGCTATCTCAGTATCGCCTTAAATACAAATCGTATTCAGGTATTTGCGAAATAGTTGATGGCATCTTCCAAAGCACCGAGGATTTCAACGCATGGGCTAAGCAGAACGCAGCAAACGAGAGACAAACAGAGACATGGACAACTCTATACGAAGAACTCAATGGCACAAGACCACCCGCGATACTAATCAGCACAGACAGAGCAACGACAGAGATAAACGCCATACTTGGCAAATTCCAAGATTTGGCGATAGTATGTCCGAATTTCGATCAGATGGACGAAGTATCTAGAGACATCCTGCTCAAAGCACCTGTACTATTAATAACTACAGGACAAGCCGAAAATGGCGCCATCGAACACACCCTAGAGGGATTAGACTTGGACGAAGCATTGGTAGTTGTAGCACGCAGACTAAAAGTAGACGAAATCCAACCAGGCCACCAATTAGCGCGACATATAACAGAGCATGCCCCAAAAACAGCAGCAGGGAAATACATACCGGGAATAGTAGAAGCGATGATAGACCAGTTAATAGCAACCGGCGCCCTCACGTCTGGAGCAGTAAATTTCGACTCAAGCAAAGCACCATCGGCAGACCGAGAAACCGATGTAGAAGAGCTATTAGACGATTTGGTTACTGACAGAATAGACAGAGTCAGCGGAAATATACATGCAATGCACTTACTCAAGGTGGCACTAGCTTGCGGTGACTGCGAAAGAGGATCATTAATAGCTGCAGTACCAGAAGCAGAGGATCACCTAGGAACGCTTCAGGAACATCACATCGTTGAGGCACAGAACGGATCGGTAAGATTTTGCCAAGGATTTTTTGCAAAACAAGCAAGGAAGAGGCGAGAATTAGAACTAGATGGTGGCGAAAAAAAGCAACTGGAACAGAACTTGCGAGCAGCCCCAATGCCAACGTATTTGAGAGTATGTGGCAACATAGGCTTAGCACTAAATCAGCCTGTAGTTGATTTCGTTTGTGAAAATATCGAACAATCAATAAGAGCTGGAAATTTGCTAGCTGCGGTAGATACATGCAGTCAATTTACAACAATTAGTCATGGAGAAACGGCAGAAGCAATAAATGCAAATACGTTAGAAGAAGACCTATTAACAAAGGTACTATCCACACACTTCGCCCTGATAGAAACCAAGTGTACGATAGGACGAAATGCCGAAGCGGATATAGAAGGAATAGAGGCATTAATAGACACCATGCACGAAAGCGATTTCAAACACAGAATGAAAGGACAACTACTTAATCTAAAATGTCTATCCGCATTCCGCACATCGGCAAAAGATTTATTAGCCGCAAGAACAACCGAGTTGGAAACTCATTATCAAGGAGCTGAAGCAGGTAGAGAAGAGACAGCGATAATAGGCCTGCGCAAAGCACAGTTGCTATATGACAAAGCCGGAGACCAAAGCCAAGACAAGCAGCTAAGAATTCAGCAGGCAGAGGAGGGGCTAAGATTACTCGCTGAAATAGAAACAGCAAGCATCAGCAAACCTTTGGCAAGAGACATAGGGCTTTTTGCGTTACGCTTACGAGGATACAAAGTGATAGCTCTGGAAGGTCCAACTGCAGAAACAGTAGACCATCTCGCGGCAGAATTGACGACAAAAATGGATACAGGAGACGTAGAGTCGGAAGAAGCCTTAGCCATCACACCATACTTAGCTCAAGGCTTAGCTATGACTGGACGAATCCGAGGAGCAACAGAGATAACCGAAAAAAATATCGAAGTTGCAACTCGCAACGGCTTCACCAAGGCGCTTGCCAATAATCTCAACTTCTTGATGAACATCAAACACCAAGAAGGATTAGGGCAAATCGGAAAGATCACCGGGATAAAAATCGCATTAAGATTTATCGAAGCATGGCTGGAAGGAAACACAAGCACTGCAGCTGCAAAAGCTGGAAATAACAGTCAGATGCAAGCAGCCATAGGAAATTTGACTGAACTCACACGTGAAACACCACTAGAAGAAGACAGTGCTAATCTGATAAATGCAATATACTCAGAGGACACAACCGCAACACACATAAGACAATTCAAAGAACATATAGCTGAATATTCACGCGCTCAGCCCTCAGAGACCGAAACGAATCAAGCAGCAATAGCGGCTTTGGGGAAACACGAAGAGCCGTATCAAGCAGTGGAAGATATGGCAAGAAGCCTTACAAAAGCAGATACCAAGGTAATAGCAAGAGCGATTATAGCGTCGCAAATCACAAGACTCGAGTGCATCACAGACCAGCTTGAGGTCATTTATCAAAATGGCGGGATAGACCATAGTGAACCGGAAGTACTGGTAATGAGAGGTTATGAAATGCTGGAACATCTCAACAGGTTTTATACGGAATACGAGACGGAATGCTTCGTATGGAATGAATACATGCAGACCGAGAAACTAAGATTCACATCGCTTGCAAGAGCTATGGAGCAGAAACATAGGGCTTAAAGCCGCCTAGGGATTCACTAAACAAAAAGCCCCTACTTTATTGTAGGGGCTTTTTAAAGTTGTCCGAACTCAAATCTAGTACTGCTGCAAAGTCTGTACCCATGCATCATTAGCCTCAGGCGACAAAGTCTGCACCCATGCCCCATCGGCTTCGGTCGTACCCTCCAGAGTCTGTACCCATGCGCCTTCACCTTCTTCCAGGTAGAAACTATCTCCCTTCTCAACCCACTGCGCATCCTCAGAGGTTTCCAAAGTCTGTACCCAAGCTCCTTCACCCTCTTCTGAGCTATCCAGAGTCTGTACCCATGCTCCCTCTTCATCTACACCAATATAAAGATTTGTAGTTTTGGCAGCATCCTTCTTGATATCGGCAGATCCAAAAATTTTGCCTTGCAAAGATCCAAGTTGACCAGACATTGCCAGTACTCCTACGATCACAGCACCTGCAATCAAACCTACTAAAAATACGAAAACTCCTCCGAGTTTGCCGCTACAACATTTGTCTTTTGACATTTTGTGTTTTTGTTAAAAGGTATTTTCCAGAGGAATGATAACACAAAAAAAAAGGCATGCAAATTATTTCAAATTAGATCAGATGTGAGGACACCAACCGATGCCCTAGCGAGACGAACAATTCACATCAAAGTTTTTTGTGGTTGTGTCGAGCGGCTCAGCAGCTCCGAAGGAGCCGATGCCGCGAAAGAACCGAAAGATCATCAAAGTTTTTTTTGTTTGATGAGAGAGCATCAGCAGGCTCAAAAAGAGCCGATGCCGCGAAAGAATCAAACAAAAAAAACTTATTCATGCCTGAGCGCATCAATCGGATTCAAATTCGCAGCCTTTTTCGCAGGATAATATCCGAATACGATACCAACGATACACGAAACACAAAACGCCCAAAACGTAGCTTGTACAGATACAACCAAATCCCAATCATAACCCATTTTTTGAGCAGCCAGCGCAACAAGGACAGAAATCAGGCTACCAACTACAATTCCTGCAAAACCACCAACAAGAGTCACAACAACTGATTCAAATAAAAACTGCTCCAAAATACGTCTTTTGCCGGCACCAACAGCTTTCCTAAGACCTATCTCACGAGTCCTTTCGGTTACGGAAATAAACATAATATTCATTATGCCGATACCACCAATAAGCAGTGAAACAGCAGCAATCGCAGCCAGAAAGAATTTCAGTACATTAGTAATAGCGGAGAGCATTTCAATCGCCGTATCCATACTCTCAGCGGTAAAATCATCATCAGCCACGACGCGAATACCATGCTGCGAACGTAACGTCGCAATCACGTCATCTTGAGCCCTCTCAATGTTTTCATCACTATCTACCTTGACTCTGATAAGACTCACGTAATCAATACCGAGAAGCAATTTTTGCGCAACATTCACAGGTACAAAGACTTGGTCATCACGGTTTTGAAAAGCAACAGTACCTCGCTCCTCAAGAACACCAATTATCTGAAAAGATTCCCGACCGATACGCATATCTTCACCTATCGGATCCATCCCATTAAAAAGCTCTTCAGCGATCTGACTACCGATAACAACGATTCTATCAAGACTGTTCGCCTCGCTTTCAGTAAAAAATCTGCCATCGGCAACCACAACATCCTCGACTTCAGGGTAAGAGGATGATACCCCATTGAAGAACCCGTCCATTGTGTCGGAACCATTGGTAAAAATAGAACTGCCCTTCACGTAAGCCGTAACAGCGACTGCGTTAGGAACATTGGCAGGATCCGAAAGAGCCTCGGCATCCTCAAGAGTCAAAGTAGTAATGGTAATACCAAGAACAGCGGCAGGAGGACCATCTTCCATCCGCCCACCAGGTAAAATACCTATCAAATTGCTACCAACACCCTTCACTTGATTAATAATCAAGCTTTGCGCACCAGACCCGATAGACACAACCATAATGACAGATGCAATACCGATAGTAATCCCCAAGCTGGTCAAAAAAGCCCTACTTTTATTAGCCCTGAGAGCTCTGGTCGCAAGCCGTAATGACTGGGCAAACCCATACATATTAAACTATTAATCTTTACTTCCGTTTGTCATCAGACACGATCGAGCCATCCAACACCTCAATCACTCGATTGGAATGAGCTGCGATATTCTTCTCGTGAGTAACCAAAATAACAGTATGGCCTTCTTTATTAAGATCATCAAAAATCTTCATAACATCCTTGCCAGATTGGCTATCAAGATTTCCAGTCGGCTCATCAGCCAGTATTAAGCTCGGATTATTAATTAAGGCTCTAGCAATGGCAACTCTCTGCTGTTGACCACCTGAGAGCTGATTTGGCATATGTGTAAGCCTATCCTTCAAGCCTACCATCGTGAGTATATCCTTGGCGCGCTGAATTTGTTCTATCTCGGGTACACCGGCATAAGCAAGTGGCATCCTCACGTTATCAACAGCCGTCGTTCTGGGAAGCAGATTAAAAGATTGGAAGACAAACCCAATTTCCTTATTGCGAATCAAAGCTAGCTCTTCATCTGAAAAACTCGTCACATCCTGTCCTGCAAAATGGTACTCGCCATCAGTAACAGTATCAAGAAACCCAATAATATTCATAAGAGTGGACTTCCCGCTGCCGCTCTGTCCAATGATCGCTGCGAATTCACCTGGATGGATAACAAAATCGACCCCGCGAAGCGCATGCGTCTGCGCACCGGATGCGCCATAGACCTTCGTAACTCCGCGAATATCAATGAGAGGTATGTTTTCTGAAATATGCGCCATAAGAACTTTTTATTTACAATCAGAATTCTAACAGAGTGAATAGCCTTTTGAAACTTGAAGTTCAAGGATATCGAAAAACACCAACGTCTTAAAGTTTTTTGTCATCAAAGAGCCGAATAACAAAAAACTCATCCCTTGTAAGTCACATAGCAATCTGCTGTCTCCCAAATTTTAACCTTAACAAGTTTAGCATCCCGAAACTTGCCAGAAAGCTGCTCCCAAACCCAGACAGCAATATTCTCGGCGGAAGGATTCGGAATAATCTGATTGATCTCATAATGATCAAGCTTGCTGACGACCAATTCATTAATGACCTCCTTCATCTCAACAAAATCGAATATCATACCCTCGTGATCAGGCTCTCCTTCGAGAGTGACACGCATCTTATAAGTGTGACCGTGTAGCCTTTCACATTTACCCTTGTATTTCGGCAAATAGTGCGCCGAATCAAATTTGAAATCTCTACTTATAAGCATACTGTAGTTAGTTAAAAATATTTAAAGCCTTAAAAGTTGCAGCGACATTATGAGCACGAATAATTTTAGCGCCATTATTTACAGCCAAAACAGCGGCGGAGGTAGAAGACTCTAGTCGATCACTGACCTCTCCTCCGAGGAAACTCTTACGGCTGGCACCGACCAAAATAGGTAGCCCTAGAGACTTGAGTTCAGCAAGTTTCTTCAAAATCTCAAAACTATACTTGGGATCACCACTGACAAAAGCACCCATGCCGGGATCCACGATGATCTGCTTGGATTTGGCGACCGCGATTCTGCCCTCCAAGAACGTCACAATAGTTCGCATAACATCATCATACTGCACGTTTTCTTTCGTAGTACGCGGAGTATCGTCTTTGGAATACATCAGCACTATCGGCACATTCATGTCGAGAATTTGCATATCATTACGGCCGGCAGTTACATCATTAATCATATCAGCACCAGCCTCTATAGCCTTCTGCGCAACCGCGAACTTACAAGTATCTATAGAGATAAAAACATCAGGCAACTCTTTCCTCACAGCGGTAATCACAGGAATCACCCTGGCAAGCTCCTCATCAAGAGAGACGTCTTTTGACCCGGGACCAGTCGACTCACCACCTACATCTATGATTGCGGCACCATCGGAGAACATCTCTTTCGCGCAGGACACAGCTTTATCAGCAGAACAAAATCTCCCCCCATCAGAGAAACTATCGGGGGTCACATTCAAAACTCCCATAACGACAGCTTGCTCAAGAACAAGCTCGCGCCCATGAGGCGAAACAAGTTTAAAATCCTCTTTGTCATAATTAATAATGAGCTTAGAAAGCCTAGCGGCGGCATCCTTCAGCCCAAACGGCTGAGCCTTAAGCTTAGAAATGAGTTTGCCAATCTGCTTATCGTTAGCCATCAGGATCGCATCAACCTTCTCTGTTTGAAAACCGGCAGCACTTCGTGGCAAAGCCAAATCAGCACCGATCGCAAGAGATTCTTGTTTGAAAATATTTGCACCCCGAGTATCCAAATCATCAATCTGCAAAATACGCAAAACACCCTTCCCTCTCATATACGAAATACCCTCGTCCGTGACACCAATAAGCTGCATCAATTTCGTAATATCATCCTGACTGCGTACATCTCTAATAAGCATAAGCACGAGTTTTAAAAGCGGCGCTTACTATAACACGAAACTACGCTTTAGACGACAACAGATCCGTCAGTACGGTTAAGCTCGTCACTCTCCTTTTTATCCACCCAGTCCGCAACAATACCGGCAAACCACTTAGGCTTCCTGCAATGCAGAGTGTCTCCGGAATTCGAACTGCCAAAACGCTCATCCCATAGACCATCCACATCACTCATAACTTGATAAATAGGAATCACTCCATCCACATCAAGTTCGCCAGAGTTAAGCCAGCCATTATAATCGCGTACTAATTGTGTATTAGCTTTAGTCCAAGGCACAATTTCCTGCACATATATCGCAACTCCAGGTGCCCTGCTGCGAATATCCGCGACCATTGCCTTCATAGCAGCGACAGATTGATCCATAGCATCAGCCTTCTGTGCTGGGGTCCTAAGTCCGCTACCAAGTATATTCTTAATACCACCCTGCAGAATCACACGATCACAAGATCGCAAATCGGATGTTTCGGTTTGCGCTACCTGCCTCTGCATCCAAGTTATACTTCTTCCGCTTTCAGCAATACGAAGCGGCGGCTGTTCATCACCCAAATTCATCGTATAACCAACAGTACTGGACGACCCGACATAAAGAGTCTTACCCCTCATAACAGGTCTACCGGAGATAGCCTCCAAATTACCGGTGTCCTTGTAATAAGCGACAAAAGCGGGAGTCGTAGACTCGGGATGAGTCGCCTCATGCTGTGGTGGTGGCGCCGTCGCGACAGAAGGTTTTGGAGCAGGTTTAGGAATATAAGAAGCGGGAGCAGCAGGCTCTGTGCGAACAGGTGCCTTCCGCACAACCGTGGAAGAAACAACAGGCTTAGATGTAGGAGCATCTACGGTAGTAGCGGCAATAACAGGCTCAA
>Ga0210005_1000165_pt1 | contig 58802 bp, 56 predicted proteins | sample CryGey02umfilter_3_FD_183961 | JGI IMG/M metagenome (GOLD analysis project Ga0210005, IMG submission 183961) | Groundwater microbial communities from aquifer in Utah, USA - Crystal Geyser 4/9/14 0.2 um filter (SPAdes) (version 3) | ecosystem: Environmental > Aquatic > Deep subsurface >... | reverse complement strand
GTTTGGAACTTAGTTTTTAATGAATACTATAAGGGAAGAAATAAAAAGTTTTTTACTCCCTTAAAGCAAAAAGGAGTAGATACCGGAATGGGATTAGAAAGATTAGCCATGATTTTTCAGGAAACTCCTTCAGTTTTTGAAACCGATTTATTTAAACCAATAATTGAAGAGCTAGGAAAACAAAGTGAATACGATTACAAAATTGATTCAAAATTCTTAAATACGAGGGTATTCAGAATAATAGCAGATCATATAAAAAGTGCTGTATTTTTAGCTTCCGAAGGTATTTTACCTTCTAATATTGAAAGAGGTTATATTCTAAGGAGATTATTGAGAAGAGCAATTGTTTACGGAAATATTGGGCCGAAAAAAATGGAGAATTTTCTAATTCCGTTGGCAGAAAAGGCAATCGATATCTATAAGGATATTTACCCAGAAGTTAAATCAAAAGAAACTGATATTTTAACTGTAATTCAAAATGAAGAAGAGAGGTTTGAAAAAGTTTTAGAAAAAAGCTTGAAAGAGGCGGAAGAAGTCTTTGATTGGTGGAGTGAATTAGTGCAGGATATTAAAAATACAAAAAAATTAGCAGAGAAATCTTTTCTTTTAGAACAAAGCGGAGGTTTACCAGTAGATTTATTTGTTGAGAGATTGGAAAAATTTTGGAATGGAAAGATTATATTTAAGAATGAATTTTGGGGATTTATAAAAGAATTTCGAAAAAAACATCAAGAAGTTTCTCGAGCTGGTGTTGGAAAAAAATTTGGTGGGGTAGGGAAAGAAGCAACTTACGCATCGGCAAAACTTCATACCGCTACCCATTTACTTCAGGCCGCTCTAAGAGAAATATTGGGCAAACATATTAAACAAATGGGTTCAGATATTACTCCCCAGCGACTTCGTTTTGATTTTTCTCATCCACAAAAAATGACAGTTGAAGAACTTAAAGAAGTGGAAAAACTTATTAATCAAAAAATAAAAGAAGATTTGGGGGTAAAAAAAGAGGAAATGCCGTATGAGCAGGCTCTAAAATCAGACGCCTTGGCATTTTTTAGAGAAAAATATCCAGAAAAAGTCAGCGTTTATTCGATTGGCAGCTTTTCAAAGGAAATTTGCGCCGGTCCCCACGTAAACAGAACCGGAAAACTCGGTCATTTTAAAATTATCAAAGAAGAGTCAGCCAGCTCAGGAATAAGAAGAATCCGAGCCATTTTAGAATAAACCTATGTTTAAAACTTCGAATTAAACATTTATTCATCTTACCAGAAAGTATTTACTTTTTTATAAGGTTCTGCCTCGCTAACGCTCGGCAGAACCTTGATTCGCTATTGTATAGATATATAATCTTGAATTAAGAATCTGCCTCGCTAACGCTCGGCAGAACCTTGATTCGCTATTGTATAGATATATAATCTTGAATTAAGAATCTGCCTCGCTAACGCTCGGCAGAACTCCCGCACCAGAGCAAAGCCCAGCACTAGAGCAGAGCTCAGTGCTGGACAGTCCCGAAGTGAGCTTCGCTCTACTTCGGGGCACGGTGCGGGACTAATCCCGAACCGTGTCGCCGAAGGCGACTCTGGTTCGGGGCTTGATTCGCCAAGGTATAAAATATATAATTTTGAATTAGCACTATGGAACAAAAAATTTACGATATTATTCCACCAGAAGCAGTTCAAGAAAGGGGCTTCGGAATAGAAAAAAAGCCTCCGGAGGAGAGGGGAAGATTTTTTAAAAAGCGATTTTGGGCTCCTTTAATTTTCCTGATTTTAATTGGGGTGGCGGCTTTCTTTTTCATCGAACCCAAAGCAGAGATTGAAATCTGGCCGAAAACCAAGGTGCAAGATTTTGAAACCCAAATAGCTTTAGATAAAACTTTAGAGAGTTTAAATTCTCCTATTCTTATATCAAACGCCACGGGGGCAATTCCGGCAAAAATTATTGACATCGAAAAGACGGTTTCTCAAGAGTTTACTGCATCCGAAATTATCACAAAAGAGTCCAAAGCTCGGGGTAAAATTCGGGCCTATAATAATTATTCAACTCTTTTACAATTATTTGTTCCCCAGACCAGATTTATGTCAGATTCCGGGAAGGTTTTTATGATCCAAGAAAAAATTACTGTTCCGGGGAAAAAATTAGAAAATGGGAAATGGGCTCCGGGGTTTGTCGATGTTGAGGTAATTGCAGCCGAAGCCGGGCCCGATTACAATATTCCGCCTTCCACTTTTTCTATTCCCGGATTGAAGGGTACCCCATTATATACTTTCTTTTACGCCAAATCTTTTGAACCAATGAAGGGAGGAGCAAAAGCTGAAGCTCATCAGGTTACGGAAAAGGACTTAAAAAATGCAAAAGAAGTTTTAATTGAAAAAGCCCTCCAAGAAAGCAAAAATTATTTAATAAAAGAAGTTCCTCAAGACTGGACATTGATGGAGGAGTTAATTGAATCAGAAATTGTTGAAGTTTCTCCTTTAGCTGAAACCGGTCAAGAATTAGAATCGTTTATAGTTCAGGTTAAGGCCAAAAGCCAAGGATTAGTATTTAAAAAATCCGATTTGAATCAATGGGTTGGGGCTTATATTCGGTCTAATATTGGACCGGATTACGAAATTTCTCCCCAGGGTTTTGATATAAAATATTTTCTTTCACCGCAGAAAGAGACAACTAAGAATATAGAAAAATCAAAAATTGTTTTAAATCTTGATTTATCCGCTAAAATTTATTCAAAAGTTGACACCGAAGCAATAAAAAGGCAAATTTTAGGAAAGGAGCCCATCCAGATTCAACGTGATGTTTTAAAAAATTTTTCCGAGATTAATAAAGTTGAGGTAAAACTTTGGCCATTTTGGAAAACTTCAGCTCCTCTGGAGGTTGAGAATATAAAGATAAATTTAAACTTTGAGGGTTAACCCCGCACCTTTTCCAGCGAAAGTTTGAGGTAAACCAAGAACAAAAGGCGAAGCCCCGCACCTTTTGTAGCTTATCTTAAAGGTAATTAGTAATTTTTAAGAAATAATTTTATGAGAAATTAGCAAAAGGTGCGGGGCTCTCACTATTTATAAATCAGAAGTCTTTGCAAGAAAAGGTGCGGGGTTGACTAAATTAATTTTTTTTGTTATTTTAATTTCATTAGCTTAATGGATTCAAACAAAAACAAAAAAACTTTTAGAAAAACCGGTCAAGTCCTGGAAGCCCTGCGAGGTAACTTATTTAAGGTGAGATTAGATGACGGTGGAGAGATTTTAGCTCACTTATCCGGTAAACTAAGAATGTATCGAATCAAAGTTTTACCGGGAGACCAGGTGACCGTGGAGATGACACCCTACGATGATAAAAAGGGGAGAATAGTGTATCGTGGGAAATAACCGATTCTCGCTGATGATAGCTGATTAACGCTGATTATATCAGTGAAAATCAGCTATAAATCAGCGTAAATCAGTGGTTTCACGAAGTGAAACATGAAAGTTCGACCATCGGTTAAAAAAATTTGTAAAGATTGCAAAATCGTCCGAAGAAAAGGACGAGTTTATGTAATTTGTAAGAAGAATCCAAGACACAAACAGCGCCAGGGATAAAATTGGATTTTGGATATTAGATGTTAGATATTAGTGTGTATATAAAGTTGGCATTATTTAAATCAAAATCTAATATCCAGTATCTAAAATCTAATATCTAATTATGCCGAGAATCGCCGGGGTAAATATACCCGAGAACAAACAAATAGAAATTGCCTTGACCTATGTTTATGGAATAGGTCGATCTTTGAGTAGAAAAATTTTAGCTAAAACTAAAATTAATCCCAATACGCCGGCTTCAAAATTAACTCCAGAAGAAATTAATCAGCTTAAAGACATTATTGAGAAAAGTTATAAAATTGAGGGTGATTTGCGCCGGGAGCAGATGATGGCAGTAAAAAGGCTAAGAGATATCGGATGCTGGCGAGGAATTCGTCACCAAAAAGGTCTGCCGGTAAGAGGACAAAGAACCAGAACCAACACAAGAACGGTAAGGGGAAACGTAAGAAAAACGGTGGGGGCAGGAAGAAAACCACCTACTATTCCAACTTAATCAACTTACAACTTACAACTTATAACTTATAACTGTTGTTAGTTGTTAGTTGTAAAGTTACGAAAGGATGGGAAAGAAACGGATAATTAAACAAACAGAAGAGGAACTTTTAAAGGAAAGGGAAAAGGTAGAAAAAAAATTAGAAAAGGAAGTTAAAATAACTCCTTCAAAGATTAAAGAAGGAAAAGTTTATATTTCTTCCACGTATAACAACACCATTATTACCTTAGCCGATCCTAAGGGGAATACTCTTGCCTGGACCTCAGCCGGGCGCATTGGATTTAAGGGAGCCAAGAAAGCGACTCCTTTTGCCGCTTCTAAAGTTGCGGAAGGAATAGTCCAAACTGCTAAAAAATTAGGAATAGAAAAAGTTTCGATTTTGGTGAAGGGAGTTGGCTCGGGTAGAGATTCAGCATTAAGATCCTTAGCGGCAAGAGGGTTAGACATTCTTTCTGTGAAAGACATTACGCCTATACCCCACAATGGTTGCCGGCCGCCCAAGGTACGCAGAGTATAACAAGATTTTATTTTAATTTTAATTTTATGAAAAATTCAAAGTGTAAAATATGTCGGAGATCGGGAGTGAAGTTATTTTTAAAAGGTGAAAAATGTTTATCATCCAAGTGTTCTATGGTCAGAAAACCCTATCCGCCGGGGGCTAAAGGAAAAAGAAGACACCATCCTCTTTCTGAATATGGAAAAGAATTAAAAGAAAAACAAAAGCTGAAAAATTGGTATAATTTAAGTGAAACTCAATTCAAAAAATATGCAAGAGAGATTTTAAAGAAAAAGAGAAAAGCGGAAAACACTGCCGAGGTTTTTGTCCAAAAATTAGAAAATCGACTGGATAATGTAATTTTAAGGTTGGGTTTTGCTAATTCTCATTCCCAAGCCAGACAGCTAATTTCTCATAGGCATTTTTTGGTTAACAAAAGACCAGTAAATATTCCAAGTTTTCAAGTTAAGGTCGGAGATAAAATAAGCATTCGGGAAAATTCTCGCCAAAAAAAAGCCATCTTTCAAAGTCTTCCCCTTACTATAAAAAAGAAGAAACCTCCTTCTTGGCTGAAGCTTGATAAAGAAAAGTTAGAGGGCAAGGTTGTCGGAAAACCTAGTCTTGGAGAAGTTGCTCCTCCAGCAGAGATCTCGGCAATATTTGAGTTTTACTCAAGATAATAACCGCTAATAAGTCGCTGATTTCTACGCTGATTAAACGCTGATTCAGCGTTAGTTCAGCGTAGCCATCAGCGTGAATTCAGCGGACATATATGTTTCCTTTACCTTCACCGCCAAAAATTATTGAGAAAAAAGACAACTGGGCCGTCTTTGAAATTGAGGGCCTGTATCCTGGTTACGGAATTACTATTGGCAATGCTCTTCGCAGGGTTTTGCTTTCCTCCTTAGAGGGAGCAGCCGTTACGAGGGTTAAAATTAAAGGAGCTCAGCATGAATTTTCAACTCTTCCCGGAGTGATGGAAGATGTAATTAATATTTTATTAAACTTAAAACAATTGAGATTTATGCTTTTTTCCGACGAACCTCAAACTGCGACTCTTTCCGTAAAGGGCGAAAAAGAGGTTTTAGGTTCAGACTTTAAGCTTCCCAGCCAGGTGGAATTAGTAAATAAAACAGCTCCGGTTTGCACCCTTACTTCAAAATCAGCCCAACTTGAGATGGAAATTCTTATAGAAAAAGGGATGGGGTATGAACCGATAGAAAGAAAGAAAAAAGAAAAATTAGAAGTTGGAGAAATTCCCCTGGATGCGATTTATACTCCGATTAGAAAGGTAAGTTTCCATGTTGAAAATATGAGGGTTGGAGAAAGAACCGATTACGACCGATTGAAAGTAGAGATGGAGACCGATGGCACGATTACCCCAGAACAAGCTTTGCTTAGAGCTTCAGAAATTTTGACTTCGCATCTTGACTTAATTACCAAAACTTTTCCGGGAAAAGCCAAAGAAGTAAAAGAAGGCAAAAGAAAGGAGAAAAAACCGAAAAAGACCCCGCGAATTAGAAGGATTAGGAAAGGAGGCAATAAAAAATAAAAAAAGCCCTAAAGAATTAAGAACCTCGCCTTCGGCGAGAACCTTGATTCGTTAATATATAAACATATAATCTTGAATTTGGGACTTAAACTTAAATTATGAGGAAGCGCAAAAAAGGAAGAAAATTGCATAGGGAAAAAAATCAACGCCGGGCATTATTAAAATCTCTGGTCCAAAATTTTATTATGAAGGAAAAAATTCAAACTACCGAAGCCAAAGCAAAGGAGATTCAATCTCTAATAGAAAAATCTATAACTTCAGCCAAAAGGAAAAATTTAACCGCCAGACGCCAATTATTAAAAAATTTTCATAAAAATTTAGTAAAGAAACTAATGGAAGAGATTGCTCCCAGATATGAGAAAACCAAAGGAGGATATACTAGAATAATTAAATTGGGGAGAAGGAAAACAGATGGAGCAAAAATGGCAATAATCGAATTAGTGAAATAAAGTTAGAGTGTTAGATCGCTTCGCTTTGTTAGAATGTTAGATTGTTTAATATCTAACATTCCAACATTCCAACATTCTAACAGTTCAACAATTAATGGAACGTAAAACTCATACAATCGATGCCACAAATAAAGTTTTAGGGAGATTAGCTACTCAAATTGCTATATTATTGCAGGGCAAGCACAAACTTGGATTTTTACCCGACAAAGATGTGGGTGATTTTGTTATGGTGAAAAATGTAGATAAAATAAAAATTACCGGTAAAAAAATAAAACAAAAAATTTATTATCATCATACGGGGTATTTAGGTAGTTTGAAAAAAGTTTCTTATGAAAAGCTTTTTAAAAAAAGTCCGGCAGAGATTTTAAGAAAAGCGGTTTTGGGGATGCTACCTAAGAATAAATTACGCCCAAAACGAATAAAGCGTTTAAAAACAGAGTTATGAAAAAAATTACAACCAAAAAATCCAAAAAGGAAGAAAAAACCAAAAAAGCGGAAGAACCGAAAGAAAAAAAAGTCAAGAAACCAATCTCCAAAAAGGAGGTTGGGAAACCGAAACCAAAACCTCTTCCCAAGCCAAAGCCAATTCAGTATTTGGAAGCGGTAGGACGAAGAAAAACTTCGGTAGCCCGGATTCGGCTTTTTACCCTGGGAGAAAAAACCTTTTTGGTTAATGGAAAATCCTATCAAGATTATTTTCCGATCCTTGAACTTCAACAAATTGCCACGGCTTCCTTTCAGAAAATGAAATGTTTTGATAAGTTTAGGATTTCCGTTTTAGTGAAAGGAGGAGGTTTTCATTCACAAGCAGAAGCAATCAGGCACGGGACTGCCCGAGCTTTGGTAAAATTTAATCCCGACTTCAGAAAAAGATTAAAAAAAGCAGGTTTTCTAACTCGAGATTCGAGAATGCGAGAAAGAAAAAAATTCGGGTTAAAAAGAGCCCGCCGAGCCCCTCAGTGGCAGAAACGGTAAACGTAATGTTGTTAGATTGTTGGATCGCTTCGCTTTGTTGGAATGTAGAAATGAGCAAACGTTACATTCCAACCTTCCAACCTTCTAACCTTCCAACTACTTTGTTAAAAGAACTTATTGATAAATTTTATTTGGATCAGCAAAGAGATAAGGAACAAACTCGTTTTTATATTACCGATGCTGGAAAATGCCCCCGGCAGATTTTTTTTAAATTTAAGAATGTTCCGAGAAAAAAAATGGACCCCCGAATCTTAAGAATCTATGAAAAAGGAGAGTATCTCCACAGGAATATTTTTAATATTTTATATCGTCTCAAAATTGGAGTAACAACCGAAGTACCTATTCCCGCTCAAGAAATAGTTGGTGGTCGGGCTGATGCCATACTTTGTATAAATAACGAGAATTATGTTTTAGATATTAAAAGTATAAACAGCATGGTTTTTAGAAATTTGACCGAACCAAAAGAAGAAAATGTTTATCAGCTCCAACTTTATCTTCACTATTTCAATATCAAAAAGGGAATACTTCTTTACATAGATAAAGACCAGCAAAACATTAAAGAGTTTTTTGTCAATTACGATGAGAAGCTTGCCGGGACTCTCATAAATGATTTCAATGAACTTAAAAAGAGGGTAGAGACTAATATTGTTCCGAATCGGATTCCGGAATATCCCCAGAATTGGCAGTGTCAATACTGTCAGTTTCAGGAAGTTTGCGGGATGACCGGGGAAGGAGAGGTAAGCTGGGAAAAATTTAAGGAAAAGATGGGTTAAAGATTTGATCTTTTAAGGGGATTTGTAATTTTTACAGCGGCAGGGCCGCTGTTTATCTTTTTAAAATTTATTAAAATTAATATGAGAGGGTTGAATAATTAGTTAAGGTTCGGCAGTTCTGGTTCGGAGAGCACGGCGTCAGCCTCTTACTTAGACTAAATTTATCTCCGGCCGCGCCTATTACTCGCCAGCCTTCACTTATGCCGTTAGAAAGCCAAACTTTTTCTGGAGGCTGGCTGCGTAATGCCCTCCTCACCAAAACTGCCTCACTTTGGATTTATTAATTATTCAACAGTCTCAATATAAGAGCCTGCTCGCTTCGCTCGCAGGCTCTTGATTCGCTAATGTATAAATATATAATCTTGAATTAAGAACCTGTTCGCTTCGCTCGCAGGTTCTTGATTCGCTAAGGTATAAATATATAATCTTGAATTATGGAGAAAAAAATAAAAAGAGAGTTTTATGTTCGACCCACCTTAACCGTAGCCCAAGAGTTGTTGGGAAAATATTTAGTAAGAAAAATCGGAAAGAAAAAATTGGTGGGTAAGATCGTTGAAACTGAGGCCTATATTGGGCCAGAAGATCGAGCAAGTCATGCCTACGATGGTAAAATTACTCCTAGAAATAAAACCGAATATCTTGAAGGTGGGCATATTTATATTTATCTTTGCTATGGAATGTATTGGCAATTGAATATTACTACCGAGAAAGCCGGAAAGCCGGAATGCGTATTGGTTAGGGCTTTAGAGCCGATTGGAGAGAAAGAAAGAAAAGAAAGAGTTGCTTCTGGACCGGGAAAATTATGCAGATGGTTGGGGCTTAATAAATCTTTTGACGGAGAGGATTTGGTAAAATCTAAAAGAATTTGGTTAGAAGATTCGTGTGGGCGCATTCGTGTTCCGCGACCGAAGCACATAAAATTTTATGTGCTCGGGAGCGAGCGCTATTCGTGTGCAATAAAAAATAGCCAGATTGTGGCCACAAAAAGAATTGGAATTGATTATGCCGGCACCTGGGCTAAAAAACCCTGGCGGTTTTATGTCAAAGAAAACCCTTTCGTTTCCCGAAAATTAGTGGATTAGCGAGACTACGACCCACCCGCCACCCTCCCAGCCTTCGGCTGGGCCCCACAGTTCTCGCTAATTTAAGGGAGGAGGGGACTCGAGCTGTATAAAATCTCATTACTTAAAACATACAAATTTTCATCGCTTTGATTAAAGAATATTTCCGGCTGCCCTGCATCTTTTATTTCTTTAAACTCAGCCAAGTCAACAATGTTTATTTTGTCTCGATCATCAATTTCGGCAATTTTAATTTTGCTGCCGGAACTGAAAATTAAATAGTTAGAATTTAACCAAAAGACGTTGCCTATTTTTTCGGAAAGCCGGGTAAGAAAAACTCTTTCCCCGGCTTTTTTTATCGGCTGCTCCAGGTTGTCCTTTAAAAATAAAATCCAGACTTCTGATTTAGAGAAAAAAGCCAATTTTTTTAAATCGGGAGAAATTTTTAAATCTAAAATCCCATCAAAAAATTTTTCGAATGATTTTGAGCTAGGATTAAACAAGTACAAATCTTCTTTTTCTTGCAGAAAGACATAATCATCCGGCAGTATCTTCAGTTTATAATTTGTTTCCTGTTGGATTGGAAAAGATTTTTCGTTAATTTTTACTCCTACCCTTTCTTGCAAAGACAGAGGCAACGAGTCAGCTTTGAAAACATAACCGGAGTCGTCCAGGTAATAAATTTTATTATCGAAAGTTTGGGAGGTAATTACATCTTCGGGGGGGGAGGTAGTCTCTTTTTTAATTAAAACCGGTGGAAATTTATTTAGTTCCAAAACAAAGTTTTTTTCCTGTTCCTTCATTCCCACGTTCAGGTAGATCTCTTTTGAGTCCTGAGAGAATTCTAAGTTTAATAAATCAACTCCTCCAGAATAAATATCTTTTGCACCAATTAAATGGCTTTTAATATTTTTTTCTAATTCGTAAAGCTTTAGAGTCCATTCCGGAGAGGGTTCTTTGTCAATGCGTGAGGGGGAGGTTGTAGCCAGTGGAGGGTAATTCAATTCGTAAATTGCTATCTTTTTTCCATCGGGCGAGAACCAAAAATTATTTACATTTTTTGTCAAGGTTTCAAATTTTGGGTTTTCGGGGAAGAGAATGATATTTTTGGCCTCGGTTACTTGTTTTTCATATATCTCTAACGACTTTTGCCAGGAATGATAGCCTTCTTTTTTTATTTGAATTTCATAAGTTTTCGGCAAAAGATTTTTAATTAAGGTAGAGCTAGTTAGAACCGAAGTTTTCGTTTTTAGTTTTCCATTAAGATAAATCTCGGCATTTCTGGGAAAAACCTTAAAATAAAAACCGCCAGTTTGAACAACTTTTTTCGTTTCAAAATCAAACCGATACCCCTGGGAATAAAAAATTACCGAGGGAGTAATTAAAATAAACAAAACCGCACAAACAATAAATAAAATAGTTCGCTTCTTTTTTGTCATAATTCAAGATTATATGTTCATACCTTAGCGAATCAAGAACCTGCGAGTAAAGCGAGCAGGTTCTTACTTTTATCATAGCCATTTGACAAATTTAAATCAATTTGCTAAGATGCCTCATTGGGTCAAAATAAAGAGGAGAACAAAAATGTAAAGTTGTTTAACAACTGAAAAAGGGTCGAAATACTCGCTGGTAGATTATGGGATAAGCTCTTTAGAAAGGAGGAAAATATGGAATGGTGTCCGAGGTGTCGATGTTACGTGGAAGTAGACGAAGTCATAGAAAATAAATATATTAATAAGTCTTGTAGAAAGTGTCACCAATTTCTTTCATCTACAATTGAAGAGAGGATTGAAGAGAGGATAAAATGCGAAAAGTGCGGAGAGGAGACAGCGGTCTTAGTTGGGGCTACACGAACTCCGGATGAAGACGGTCTTGTGGGGGACTCATGGAGAGACTTCATAAATGATAAGCTTTGGTTAGATTATGAATGTAGAAATTGCGGTCATAAATTTATTAAAACCATAGGCGGATTATAATAAAAAGGAGGTGACAAGATGGCAGAAGTTTTAGAAAAAGCTCAAAAATTGTACAACGATGGAAAATGGCAAGAAGCGGTTACCTTACTCAATGAAAGTCTTTCTGATCTTACGAAAACCGAAGACATTGCTGAGGCTTTGCGACTTAAGGGATGGTGTTTCTATTATATAGGCATAAAAGGCCCGGAAGAGGAAAAGATGGAAGCACTTCGACTTTCGCGAAATATGTTTGACGTTGCCTCAAGGGAAACCTCTGATGCGAAAAAGAAGCTTTCAATTTTTAATGGTTTGCCTTTGAGTCTTTGGATTTTAGGCGATAGAAACGAGGCTTGGCGGGTAAGTGATCAAGCTGTCCAGGGGTTTCCGGACGAACCATCGGTCTGGAATACCCGGAGTATTCTCTGCCGTTGGGCAAAGAACTTTGAAGAAAGTGTGAAGGTTTGCGAGAAAGTATATGAGACTGCCTTATACCGAAAAGATTACCGGACAGCCGGCCACGGTAAGCATAATCGAGCCGATGCTCTAAAGGAATTGGGCCGGACAGAAGAAGCAAAGAATGATTACGCTGCAGCCATCGGTCTTTATAAGGACTTCGAAAAAGAGACTGTCCAAAGTGCTAAATTTCACATCGAAGGAGTGGAGAAAAAGTTACTAAATCTCTAAATCTCTAATATTGAAAGTAAAGGCGCTCGCCTACGGCGAGCGCCTTTTTCTTTGTTACAATATTTTAATATGTCTCTTTTCCCGAAAATTGAGAAAATTACCAGAGATGCGACGATTTCGCATTTCTTTTTAATGTTTGGCTATAAGCTTTTTTCTCTATATTTTCCTCTTTTTTTGGTAGCCAGAGGAATGTCGCTGCCGGAAGTTGGCTATACTTATCTTTTAATTTACCTGCCCATTGCTTTTTTTGCTCCTTTGGTCGGTTTTTTCAACCATAAAATAAATCCTGCTATCTTAGCTGGTTTAGGAATTGCAGGTTACGCTCTTTATTCTTTAGGGATGATTTTAATTCAAAATCCCGCTTTGTTTTATTTTTGGCAAGTAATTTTAGGAATTTCCGCTGCTTTATTCTTTGTTTCATCCCGAGCTATTTTAATGGGCTCAACCTTGGAAAATCCTTCTAGGTCATTTGCTTGGTTCTATACCGCTCCCTTTTACGCTGAAGCAATTGCTCCAGCTATTGGAGCTTTTTTTATTTGACAATTTAACTTTTTTGGGGTTTTTATTTTAAGTTTAACCATCCATTTTTTTAATGCTGTTTTCTGTTTTGTGAAATTAAGAAAGCCGGCTAAAGTTTTGCCAGACCATGATTTTAATTTTAAAAACCTTCAACAAAACTATGGAGGCGTCTTCCAAAAATTAAAACAGAGAACTGTTCTCTGTTTAATCTCGGTCTCTTTTGCGGTGTTGCTTTTGGGCGGATTTTATCGAGCTTTCTTTGTTTTATTTTTGAAAACTGAGTTAGCTTGGTCACAAAACTTCATTCTGATTTTTTGCGCTCTATTTTCTTTGGCCTTTTTACCGGTTTCTTTGTGGGTTATTAGAAGAATTGGTGAACAGCAAAGTTTTAAAAATATTTTTCAAGGAGGGATGGTAGCAGGATTATTAACTATTATTTTAGGCATAGCTGCACCCCTTTTAAATTTTTTCAGCGTTTTGCTAATAAATATTGGCCGAGCAGTTGGTGCTTTAATGGCCGATTCCGGGAGGTCGGGATTGGTCAATCGCGAGCTCAAAAAATATCCAGAGGAAGCGGGTGCCATCGATACTATTTTTGCTCCTTTAGGCACGGCTTTAGGATCTTTAATTTCTGGATTGACCATTGCTTTTTTAGGGTATAATCTTCTATTTATTGTAGGAGGAGTATTTGTCTTACTTACTGTGGTTTTAGGGAGAAGATTGCCAAAAAGGTAATTTTAAAGTAAGATAAATTAGCATGACAGAGAAATTTATAATTCAAGGCGGCAAACCCTTAGAAGGAGAAATTGAGGTTGGGGGAGCAAAAAATGCGGCGACTCCTATTTTAGCCGCTACTTTGCTTACCGATAAGGAATGCGAAATCGCTAATCTTCCTTTGGTTGAGGATGTTTTTCGAATGATAGAAATTTTGCAAGAGCTGGGAGCAGATATTATCTGGAGAGGAGCCAGAACTATAAAGATAAGTTGCAAAAACATCGATCCTTCAAAAATAAGGCCGGAATTAGTTAAAAAAATGCGATCTTCAGTTTTGTTAATAGGTCCGCTTATATCCAGGTTTGGAAAAGTAACAATCTCTAAACCCGGAGGAGACATAATAGGGTCAAGACCCATTGATGTTCACCTCAATGCTTTCAGAACCCTGGGGGCAGAGGTTTCCGAAGAGCAGAGTTTGTATCATTTCAAGGCCAAAAAAGGATTAAAGCCTGCCAGGGTTATTTTAAAAGAGTTTTCAGTTACCGCTACCGAGAACGCATTAATGGCTTCCAGCTTAATTCCCGGAAAAACAGAAATATCTATTGCTGCCTGCGAACCCCATGTTCAGGACCTGGCTCTATTTTTAAAAAAAATGGGAGCAAAAATAAAAGGAGAGGGCTCTCATAATATCCAGATTTTTGGCAAAGAAAAATTAAAAGGTGCTTCCCATGCCATTATTTACGATCCGGTGGAGGCAGGAAACTACATAATTTTAGCTGCTGCTACCAAGGGAAGGGTAACGGTTAAAAACGTTAATCCTCTTCATCTGGAATTGGTTTTGGAAAAATTAAAAGATTTTGGTTTAGATTTTAAAATAATAAAGTCAGGAAGAAAAGGCGCAATTTTGGTTGAAAAACCTACGGGTATCTTGAAGATGGACAAGGTTCAAACCTTAATTTATCCTGGCATTCCTACCGATCTTCAATCTGCTTTCGGGGTTTTAGCCACCCAGGCAAAAGGTTCAACCTTAATTCACGATCCGCTTTATGAGGGGAGGTTAAAATATTTAGAGGAACTTAATAAGATGGGAGCAAAAATTATCGTTGCCGACCCCCATCGGGCAATCATCAACGGTCCCACCCCTCTTTACGGAACAGAAATAAACAGTTATGATTTAAGATCGGGGGTATCTCTTATTATTGCTGGGTTGGTTGCCCGAGGCAAGACTGTCATTAATGGTGTTTATCAAATAGATAGGGGATATGAGAAAATTGAACAAAAACTTCAGAAGTTAGGAGCAGACATTAAAAGAGTTAAAGATTAAAATTGATTTATTAATTTAAAATTTTCAATTTTCAATATGTTTATAAAAAAAATTGGTATCGATCTCGGAACTTGTAACTCGGTGGTATTTGTTCCCAAAAAAGGAATAGTTTTACAAGAACCATCAGTGGTGGCGGTTTCTCTGGATGAAAATAAGATTTTGGCGGTAGGGGAGGAAGCTAAAGAAATGATCGGTCGTACCCCTGATACCATCAGGATTTATCGACCCCTTCGAGATGGGGTGATTGCTGATTTTAGAGTAACTCAGGCAATGATATCTTATTTTCTAAAAAAAATAATTTCACCCTTTCAATTTTTTAAACCGGAATTAATGATTTCTATTCCGGCCGGTATCACTTCTACCGAAAAGAGGGCGGTGATCGAAGCTGGGTTGGGGGCAGGGGCAAAGCAAGTTTTTGTCGCCAAAGAACCGATTTTAGCTGCGATTGGAGCAGGAATTCCTATTAATTCTTGCTCAGGTAATTTAATTGTTGACATTGGCGGAGGGACTTCCGAGGTGGCAGTAATTTCTTTGGGGGGAATTGTTACTTCAGGTTCATTAAGGATGGCCGGCGATAAAATGGATACAGCCATATCTGATTTCATCAAGAAAAAACATAATTTAGCAGTTGGAGAGAAAACTGCTGAAGAAATAAAAATAAAAATAGGAACTGCAATATCCGAGCGAGAACCCAAGATTTTGGAGATTCGGGGGAGAGATTTAATTAGCGGGCTTCCTCGAAATATCAAAATTTCATCTAACGAAATTTGTGAGGCAATTTCTGAGGTACTCCAGGAAATCATTCAAGTCATTAGACAGGTATTAAGGACCACCCCTGCCGAACTTTCGGCAGACATAATGGATAAAGGAATAGTTCTTTCTGGCGGCGGGGCGCTTCTTAAAAATATTGATAAACTAATTGCTAAATCTACCGGCGTCCCATGTTATGTAGCCGAAGAGCCCATGTTTTGCGTAGCTAAGGGTACAGGAGTGGTGCTGGAAAATTTGGAACTTTACAAAAAGAGCATAATGTCAAAAAAATAAATTAGTGCTCAGCAAGTCTTCCTCGGAGAGCACGGCGTCAGCCAAGTGGCAATATAAAGTTTATCTTCGGCTGCGGGCTATTGCGCGCCAGCACTCAGTGATTCTTACTAAAAGACAATACTTTTTCTGGCGGCTGGTTCCGTAATGCTCTCCTCGGGAAACTTGCTTCGCTTAATTCTTTCGAGTTTCCCACCCTATGTTAATTGGTCATCAATTCCAATGGCAATATCTTAAAAATTTGGCAGAAATGAGGGAAATTCCTCATGCTTTTTTATTTTCGGGACCTGACCAGGTAGGAAAAAGAAGGGTAGCTATTGAGTTCGTAAAACTGCTTTTTGGACCCGAAAACCGTAAAACTATTGAAAAAGGAATTCACCCTGATTTAACTTTAATAGAACCCAAAGGAAGGTCTTTGCTTGATAAAACTTTGGAGGGTAAACAAATTCAAATTTCTCAAATTAGAAAACTGAACTCTTATTTTAATCTCTGTTCTTATTCGGCTCCATTTAAGGTAGCCATAATAGACGAAGCTCATTGCATGAATACCGAGGCCCAAAGTTCGTTTTTAAAACTCTTAGAAGAACCAAGGGGTCGGGCCATTTTTGTTTTAATTACCCCTTGCCCCCGGATGTTATTACCTACCATTCTTTCTCGAACTCAGATTATTAAATTTTATAAGGTATCCGAGGACGACCTCAAAAAATATCTTCAAAATCAAGGCATCGCGCAGGAAACCATAAATGAAATTATGGACTTTTATGATGGCAGACCGGGTCAGATTTTAGATTTTCTTTCCGACCCCCGGAGGTTAGAAGATCAAAAAGAGAGAATTTTGGATATTGTTAAATTAATGAGGTCTGATTTGTTTTTCCGTTTTCAATATGCAAAAAATTTGAGTAAAGACCCGCAAAAATTAAGCGAGGTTTTAGACTTTTGGCTAAGATATTTTAGAAAGATTTTTATATCTAAAATCAAGAATATGCGAAGCAAGCAGGTTCTTAATTCAAGATTATATGATTATACATTAGCGAATCAAGGTTCTGCCGAGCGAAGCGAGGCAGAACCTTATAATGGTTATTCCTTAAATAAACTAAGGAGTATTCTTCGAATCTTGCAAAACACTAATTTTTTAATCTCTACCACCAATGTTAATCCCCGGTTAGCTTTGGAAATTTTAATGCTCGAATTGTAAAAAGTGCGGGGTTGACTTTTTGGGTTGGATTTGGTAGAAATGGGATAGTAAATTTAAAAAGGAGGTGAGAAAAGATGCCGTTAATTTTAATACACGGTGAGAAGATAGAAAGCGATGTTTTGAAAATTACTGATGAGCAGGTAGGGCTAAAGGAACCTAAGGAAATTGAGCTAATTTTATTTAGAAATGATGATAAGAAAAAGCTTCAGATTGAACTTCAAATGCCCTGGGGGAGATATACCGTTGAATCATTCAAATACGGAAACGCAAAAGAGTTGTCTACAGTTCAAGAGATAGCAAAGAGGAGATATAGTGCTTTACTGGAGGCACTGAAAAATCGTAAGGCAAAGATAGAAATGGGCAAGTTTTTTTCAATCATTGTTAAAGAGTAAATAAAAGTTATTAGGAAAGGCTCTAGCTATAGTTTAGAGCCTTTTTTGTTTCTCTCGACATAATGTTAAAATTTTGGTATATTTAAAAATAGTTATGGAATATAAGGAAATTATTGATAGAATTAAACCTGAACTCGATAAGGTTATTAATTTTTTAGAAAGAGAAGTGGCAAAAATTCGAAGCGGAAGAGCTTCAGCGTCTTTGGTTGAAGATGTGCCGGTTGAATGTTTTGGACAGAAACTTCCCTTAAAACAATGGGGAGTAATAACCTTATCCGGTCCTCGACAAATTTTAATTCAACCTTGGGATAAATCTTATTTAGAGTCGATTGAAAAAGCAATCAGGCAATTTGGCGGGGGCCTCAGTCCGGTTGTTGACAAAGATGTAATTCGGGTTAATTTGCCTCCCCTAACCGAGGAATTTAGAAAAGAATTGCTCAGGGTTCTATCCGAAAAGCAAGAAGAAGCCCGAAAAACCGTTAGAAAGTGGCGAGAGGAGGCCTGGGATGAAATTCAAGAAAAATTTAAAGAAGGAGAAATTCGGGAGGATGATAAATTTCGGGCAAAAGATGAACTTCAGGATTTGGTTGATGATCGCAGCCAAAAAATTGCGCAAATCGGAGAAAAAAAGAAAAAAGAGATAATGGAGTGATGCTCGGGAATATAATTTTTGGGACACGCGAATTTCTCCAGCGGAAATTCGCTGCTACTCGCGAATTGTCGAGCACATAAAGCGTTATGTGCTCGAACCAAGCCAATTCGCTGCGGATTGTCCCAAAAATTAATTTCCTCGCTTCATTTTACGGTTTGTGATTTTAACTATTATCGTCGCTTTTATTAGTCTTATCGGTTTAATAGTTCTTCATGAATTTGGCCATTTTGTTTTGGCAAAGCGCTTTGGAGTGAAAGTAGAAGAATTTGGGATTGGCTATCCACCACGGCTTTTTGGAAAGAAAATTGGGGAGACATTATATTCTATAAATCTTTTACCTTTTGGCGCCTTTGTTAAACTTCCCGGAGAGATAGGCGGTCTTGAAAATCCTGAAAGTTTTTCACGGCAGCCAGTCTCAAAAAGGGCTTTAATTGCTTTTGGTGGAGTACTTTCTTTTTGGATAATGGCAGCAATTCTTTTTAGTATTGTTTTCAATTTAGGAACGGCAGTGGCAATAAGCGATGAAGAAAATCATAATTTAGTTAATCCTAAAGTGCAAATTGCTGCCATCGTTCCTAACTCACCAGCCGCCCAAGCCGGAATAAAACCAGGAGACACAATTAAACAATTTCAAAACCAATTTCAAATTTCAAAGGTTAAAGAAGTTCAAGAACTCACTGAAAAATATAAAGGAGAAGAAGTTACATTAACAATTGAAAGGGGAAAAGAGATTTTTGATGTATCTTTAGTTCCCAGAGTTTCACCGCCAGCTGGTGAAGGGGCGATGGGAGTAGGTTTGGTCAGGACAGCGATAAAATCTTATCCCTGGTACCTGGCTCCTTGGAAAGGGATTGGAGCTACAGCCGAGATGACGGCAGCCGTCATCCAAGGTTACGGTCAGGCAACAAAAAATGCTCTTTCCGGAAAACCAACTGGAGTAGAATTAATGGGGCCTGTTGGAATCTTACATTTATTTACCCAAGCCAGCCAATTGGGAGTAAGTTATTTTCTTCAGTTTGTAGGAATGATTGCTATTTATATTGCTTTATTTAATGTCTTACCAATTCCAGCTGTCGATGGTGGGAAACTTCTTTTTTTAGGAATTGAGGCAGCCAGGAAAAGGCCAATCAGTGAAAAAATTGAGCAAAATGTCACCAGTGTTTTCTTTGCCTTATTAATCGCCTTAATGATTTTGGTAACAATAAAAGACATTGCCCGATTATTTTAGATTTTAGATATTAGATATTAGATGCAAGGTTAAAGGTATAAAAAATTTGAAACTTACATCTATCATCTATCATCTAACATCTAATATCTATCCGTATGAGACAATCTCAACTTTTTTATAAAACTTTAAAAAGGGCGCCAAAAGATGAAGAGAGCATAAATTCTCAACTTTTAATCAGGGCAGGTTTTATTTATAAAGAAATGGCCGGAGTTTGGAGTTTTTTACCCTTAGGTCTAAGGGTATTAAGAAAAATTGAAAAGATAATTAGAGAAGAAATGGAAAAAATTGGAGCTCAAGAAATACTGATGTCAGTTTTGCAACCCAGGTTTCTCTGGGAAGAAACTGGCCGTTGGTCAAAAGAAATTGGGAAGGTAATGTATAAGACCCAAGAAGGAAAGAAAGAAACTGGTTTGGGTCCCACTCACGAAGAGATGATTACCGACATTGTCAGAAAATCTATAAAATCCTGGCAAGATTTGCCCCTCTATCTTTATCAAATTCAAAATAAATTCAGGAAAGAACCCCGGGCAAAATCCGGACTTCTAAGGTGCCGGGAATTTGGGATGAAAGATTTGTACAGTTTCCATTCTTCCGAAGAAGATTTTAGAAAATACTACGACACTGTAAAAAAAGCTTATTTTAGGATTTTTAAAAGATGCGGTTTGGATTCAATCTTAACTGAGGCTTCCGGGGCAGGATTTACAAAAGAAATAACTCACGAGTTTCAAGTTTTAGCCGATGGCGGAGAAGATAGAATTATTTACTGTCCGAAGCATCACTTTTCGCAAAATAAGGAAATCGCAAAATTAAAAACCGGAGATAAATGTCCAATTTGTCAAGGGGTCTTAAAAGAAGAAAAATCAATTGAGGCGGGAAACATTTTTCCGTTAGAAACAAAATTTTCTAAACAAATGTCGGCTTTTTTTACCGATAGGGATGGAAAGAAAAAATTAATAGTAATGGGTTGTTATGGGTTAGGGGTTTCCAGAATAATTGGAGTAATAGTTGAGGTTCATCATGACCAGTTTGGAATTATTTGGCCCAAAGAGGTAGCCCCATTTCAAATTCATTTAATTCCAATAGAGCTTTCTAGTCCAAGAGTTGGGAAAGATTCGGAGAAACTCTATCGGGATTTACAAAAGGAAAATTTAGAGATATTATATGATGATAGAAAAAATGTTTTTCCCGGGGAGAAATTAGTCGAAGCAGACTTAATTGGCCTACCTATTAGAATTGTGATAAGCGAGAGGACGTTAAAAAGAGACTGCGTCGAGGTTAAAGAAAGAAAGAAAAAAGAGGTTAAATTAGTAAAAAGAGGACACTTATTACAATTCCTAAAATCAAACATCAAATTAAATTATGTTTAACAAACTTTTATCATATCTTTCAGAGGATATTGCTATTGATTTGGGAACGGCAAACTCTGAAGTTTATGTTCGAGGTCGGGGGATTGTAATTCAGGAGCCTTCGGTAGTGGCAATAAATCAAAAAACCGGACAAATTTTAGCGATCGGGGCAGAGGCAAAGAAAATGGTTGGTCGGACTCCGGCTCATATTGTGGCTACCAGACCTTTGGTAAAAGGGGTAATTTCTGATTTTGAAGTAACCGAGCAAATGTTGAGATATTTTATTCAAAAAGTCAGGAAAAGAAAATTCTTACCCGTCTTCGGGCCCCGAGTAATTGTGGGGATTCCCTGCGGAGTAACCGAGGTGGAAAAGAAGGCGGTTCAGGACGCAGCAAAAAACGCCGGAGCAAGAGAAGTTTATTTAATCGAACAACCGCTGGCAGCGGCTTTGGGAGCAAGGCTCCCGATTCAAAAAGCCGGAGGAAATCTTATTGTTGATATAGGAGGGGGAACTACCCAAATAGCCGTAATTTCTTTGGGAGGATTGGTTCTCTCTAAAAGTCTGAGGATTGCCGGAGATCAGCTCAACGAAGATATAATTCGTTTTGCTCAAGAAGAATATAAATTATTGATAGGGGAAAGAACTGCTGAAGAAATTAAAATCGGAATTGGTTCGGCTTTTCCCCTCAAGGAGTATAACTCAAAGACGGAAGCTCCCGCTCCATTGGAAGCCCTCGTGTCTCGACCCCCAGCATCTTCCCGTTCCTCACTTCGCTTAGAACGAACCCCTAAAAGGGAAATGCCTCTTAGGGGAAGAAATTTAGTAACCGGACTACCGGAAGAGATTACTGTTTTTGATGAAGATATTCGAAGAGCTATGGAAAAGTCAGTTAGGCAGATTGTGGCTGCGGTGAAATCTACCATAGAAGAAACCCCGCCGGAGTTATTGTCAGATATTATGTCTAAAGGTGTCTATATGGCAGGAGGAGGATCGCTTCTTCAAGGTTTGGATAATTTACTTGCCAAAGAAACAAAAATTCCTACCACGATTATTGACGATCCCTTAACTGCAGTAGTTCGGGGAGCGGGAATGGTTTTAGAAGATCTTGATGAGCTGAGAGAGGTATTAATAAAAACCCAAGAATTGAAACCTCTGAAGTAAAATTTTCAATTTTTTATGATTTCTAAAAAAGAAGTTGAACACATTGCTAAATTAGCAAGACTTGGTTTGAGTCAGACTGAAATTAAAAAGTTGGGGAAAGACCTCTCTTCAATTTTAGATTATTTTAATTTATTGAAAAAAGTAGACGTTTCCAAGGTTGAGCCAACCAGCCATTCAGTTTTGGTCAAAAACGTAATGAGGGAGGATGAGGCAAAGAAAGAGAATTTAGATGATGTAAACGAATTAGTCGCAGCGGCACCCGAGAGAAGGGAAAGATACATCAAGGTCAAAGCCGTGCTATAACTAATCATGAAAAAATGAATCTTACCGAGCTTACCATCACTCAAGCCCATCAAGGTTTATTAAAAAGAAAATTCTCGGCGCTGGAACTAACCAAGAGTTTTTTGGATAGAATAAAAGAAAGGAATAAAAAAATCTTTGCTTTTTTGACAGTCTGTGAGGATTTCGCTCTTTCCCAGGCTAAAAAAATAGATGATTTGCTTTTGCAAAAAAGGGAATTACCAATATTAGCCGGAATTCCCTGTCTAATCAAAGACAATATTTTAGTTAAAGATATTAGATGCACTGCCGGTTCCAAGATTTTAAGTAATTACACTGCTCCCTATGACGCAACTGTGGTAAAGTTGCTTAAAAGTCAAGGAGCGGTGATTTTGGGAAAGGCCAATCTTGATGAGTTTGCGATAGGGTCTTCCGGCGAGTATTCTGCCTTTGGCAAAACTCTGAATCCTCATGATTTTACCAGAGTTCCGGGGGGTTCTTCTTCGGGTTCAGCAGCGGCGGTAGCTGATAATTTATGCGTTTTTGCTTTGGGATCTGATACCGGCGGCTCCATTCGACTTCCGGCCTCTTTTTGCGGCATAGTGGGATTTAAACCCACCTACGGGGCAGTTTCAAGATTTGGTCTTATCGCTATGGCTTCTTCTTTGGATCAAATCGGGGCTCTTAGTAAAAATGTTGAAGATGCTAAAATAGTTTTTGAGGCAATTTCCGGAAAGGATGAATTAGATTCGACATCGGTCGAATCTAAAATTTCAAATTTCAAATTTCAAATTTCAAATTTACGAATCGGCATCCCTAAAGAATACTTTATTAAAGGCGTTGATCCGGCTGTTAAAAAAATAATCTTAGAAGCAATTAAAAAATTTGAGCAAATGGGGGCGAAAATTAAAGAAATTAGCCTTCCTCACACAAAATATGCTTTAGCCACTTATTATATCATTATGCCCTCTGAGCTCTCGGCTAACTTAGCAAGATATGACGGAATAAAATACGGAAAGTCAGAAATCCAAAATCTTCACCCGCCTAAATTTTCGAAGAAAACTTTGGCGGGCAAGAAATCAAAAATCAAAGATTTATTAGATGTTTATCTAAAAACACGGGGGAAAGGGTTTGGGGATGAGGTCAGGCGCCGAATTATGTTAGGGACTTATGCTTTGTCTCGAGGTTTCTACGAAGCTTACTATTTAAAAGCTCAAAAGGTTAGAACTTTGATTAGGGAGGATTTCAATCAAGCCTTTCGGAAGGTAGACGTAATTTTAACCCCGACTTGCCCTACTTTGCCCTTCAAAATCGGAGAAAAAATTAAAGATCCTCTTTCGATGTATCTCTCTGATATTTTTATGATAGCGGTTAATTTAGCCGGATTACCTGCGATTTCTATTCCCATTGGAAAATGTAAGAATCTGCCGGTAGGCCTACAAATTATTGGCAAAGGACTCCAGGATTATAAAATTTTTGAAGTAGCTCAAACTTTTGAAAAAATAGCACACGAATAGCGCAATCCTCAGCCGCGCTTCGCTCGGCTTCGGGACTACACGAATGCGCCCACACGAATAAATATTATGAATTTAGATAATATAATTTCATTTTTAACTTCAATTCCGCATCAACTTCAAGAAAACATACTCTGGGTAAAGCTTGCTTTTTTTGGGATTTCAGGTATTTTTTTAGGGATAATGATTTTTGTTTTGACCAGGACAAATTGGTTAAGATATCTTTTCATTGAAGATTTGGTGGGATTTTTCACCTATAAACCTTACGGAGCGGTAAGGATAACTAGGCGGTGGGAGAGAATAACCAAAAGATTAGAATTGGGTTCCGAAGATGAATATAAAACTGCGGTTTTGGAGGCCGAAGAAATGCTGGATGATGTTCTAAAAAAATTAGGTTATCCGGGAGAGAATTTAAAAGAAAGATTAGAAAAAGTAACTCCAACTACTGTTTCCAATATTGATCAACTTTATCAAGCTTTGCAAACTCGCAACGATATAGTTTATAACCCTGATTTTAGATTATCTTCGGACCAGGCTAAAAAAACTTTAGCGATTTTTGAACAAGCCCTAAGGGATTTGCAGGTATTCTAATTGTATGTAAAAAGCCTGAACTCGTTCCGCTTGCTTTATACTCACCCGCCAGTCACCATTTATACAGTCTGAGAGTTATTTTAGGAAAATTAAAAAAGAGCCGATTAGGCTCCTTTTTAGTTTGAGTTTTCTTTTGGTTTGTCAAAGAACTTCTTAAAGACAAGGGTAGCATTTACTCCCCCAAAGCCAAAGGAATTGGAAAGAGCTACGTTAACCTCTGTTTTTCTGGCCAGGTTGGGAACATAATCCAGGTCACACTCAGGGTCTGGAGTATCATAATTTATAGTAGGAGGAATAATGCCGTCCCTAATGGTAAGAACAGTGAAAATAGCTTCTACAGCTCCTGCTGCTGCCAATAGATGACCTACCATAGACTTATTGGAGCTTACGGGCACCTTTTTACTATGTTCTCTTAAAGCAGCTTTTATAGCTTTTGTCTCGGCCAAATCGTTGAGGATGGTGGAGGTGCCGTGGGCATTGACATAATCAAGTTCATCTGGAAGAATATCAGCGTCATTCAAAGCTAACTTAATACACCGAGCCTGATTTTCCCCGTCAGGCTCGGTTATATGAAAACCATCAATGTTGGAGCCATAACCGACAATCTCGGCATAGATTTTAGCCCCCCTTCTTATGGCTGATTCCATCTCCTCTAAAATAACGACCCCGGCACCCTCTCCGAGCACGAAGCCATCACGGTTTTTATCAAATGGGCGGCTAGCTTTCTCCGGTTCATCATTCCTTCGAGATATGGCTCTCATTTTATCCAGTCCAGCAATGCTTATGGGCAGGATATAGGCATCACTCCCACCGGCAATCATAGCATCTGCCTCACCATATTGAATAAGCCTGAAGGCATCACCGATAGAATGAGTTCCAGTAGCGCAGGCGGTAATTATGCACTTACTTGGTCCCTTGGCACCAAAAACTATGGAGATCTCCCCTGCTGCCATGTTGGCTATAAATCCAGTGGTAAAGAAAGGAGAAACACTATTTGGCCCCTCCTGACGAAGAGCCATGAGGTTTTTTTCATAAGTGGTCATGCCACCACCGCATGAGCCTACTACTATTCCTACCCTGCTGGCGTTATTTTCATTAATATTCAATCTGGCATCGTCCAGCGCCATGCGAGCAGCCGCTATGGCATAGTGAATAAATGGGTCGGTCCTCCGAATCTTTTTTTTATCCAGAAAGTCTTCAGGGTGGAAATCCTTTAGCTCAGCGGCAATTTGCGTCTTAAAGCCTGAAGGGTCAAATCTAGTGATTCTAGCTACACCAGATTTGCCCTGGCAAAGTTTCTGCCAGGATTCCTCAACACCAGTGGCTAAAGGAGTAACAGCACCAACTCCAGTAATTACTACCCTTCTTTTAGTTACTTTGCTCATCGCTGCCTTCTTTCTCCATCTTTTCTCGGACTTGCTGATCCATGTCCTCAACTACAACGTCAGTTACCACTCCTTTACTACGAGCGTAGTTCAGTATATCGTCGGGATTCAGAGTATGGACATGAACTTTTATGAGGCTCTCGTCGCCAACTACTAAGGGGCATTTGCCAGATGCCACAACGGTATCACGTATTTCTTCAAAGGGCAGGTTTTTACCCTGTATCATAAACTGAACGTCAAATCCATAGATTTTTTCTTTTTCCCGGGTGGAGGGCACTCGAAGGGGAGATTTCCTAGAGGAATGGTGAGTTGGCTTTCTACAGATAGAATCTTTCATCCCTTCAAAGATATAATACAATCCCTTGGCTCCAGCATCTACCACTCCAGCCTCTTTCAGTACAGGAAGCATCTCTGGCGTTCTCTCTACTGTCTTCTTTGCTCGTGACACCACAGACATCATAGTATGGGCAAAACTGACCCCTCTGCTTGCTGTGTCAGAGGCTGTTTCAGCAACTTCCCTGATGACGGTGAGTATGGTTCCCTCTATGGGATTATCCACAACTTTATATGCCTGTTCTGAAGCAATGTGAAGGGCGTGAGCCAGATCCCGGGAGGAAAAGCTTTTTCTTTCTTCTATTCCCTTAGCTATGCCTCTCAGTATTTGAGAGAGGATAACACCAGAATTACCTCTGGCACCCAACAGAGCTCCCTTGGCTGCCGCAGCGGAAATGGCTGCCGCAGAATTGTCCTTCGATTTCTCCATTGCTTCAACTGCTGACTTCATGGTCAAAAACATGTTTATACCGGTATCACCATCAGGAACTGGGAAAACGTTCAAGGCATTGACTTCATCTATGTGCTGTTCCAATCGCAGCGTAGCTTCTTTTAAGGCTCTCTTTAGCGCCTGACCATCGAGTTCTCTTTCTATTACTGGCATTGAACACCTCCTGATTTATTCGTTATAAAAAGCAACACCAGCGAATCTGGTCTAACGTGAGTTGTCACTCCTAAACTAGTTTCACAACCTTTGTTTTCTTAAAGAACTATTTTGAATACTATTTTGATAGTTTAATCGGATTTCCTTTTTTGTCAATACCCCAAGCTGACAGTTAGGGGCAAAAGACTTGTCCCTTTTTAATTTTTATGTTATATTTCAGTATGAAACTATGAGGCGAATTTTACCCAGAAGTGCAACACTTCAAGGTTAAAATTTATAACAGATGATTTGTAACTGATTTTTGCTGATTATTTATAAATAATTGGTATGTTACAGCGGGGTAGAGAACCGGTTATCTCACGAGTCCCATAAGCTCGAGAAGTGGGTTCAACTCCCACCCCCGCAACAAGTTTACCCAGTAGGAGAATTTCGACAAAGGTTTTCTTTCAGAAAATTTTGGCGGGTAAGGGCCGGGGAGTAGATTGGTGTCTAAGGTCGTCTCATAAGCGATCAAGGTGGGCCCGCCCCGCACCAAAAATAAGGCTGTGTAGCTCAGTGGTAGAGCAAACGTTTCATAAGCGTTAGGTCAGAGGTTCAATCCCTCTCACAGCCATTAGATTTTGGTGCGGGGTGAAATTCCCACCCCCGGTACAAAAATCATATGCGGGTGTAGCTCCCCGAAGTACAAGTTCTTCGCATTTGACTACGGGGCAGGCAATTGGCCAGAGCATTCCCCACCAAATGGATCCATAGTGTAGCCCGGTCTAACACGTCGCCCTGTCACGGCGAAGATCAGGGGTTCAAATCCCCTTGGGTCCGCAGCAAAAGGAGGGAAAAATGAAAAAAACTAATTCAGCAGCAGAAAAGCGTGATTCTGGCCTGTGATGTAGATAATTTCACAAAACTAGCCGAACTGGTGGTAGCAACTAATAACTAACAACTATATCATGGATGTATCTCAAGTAATTAAAACCAGACGAAGCGTAAGAATTTATAAACCGGATTTTGTACCGGAACAAAATTTAAAGAAAATATTAGATGCAGCCAGATTGGCTCCTTCTGCCCACAATGAGCAGGAATGGAAATTTGTAGTAGTTAAAGATGCCAAAACAAGAAAAAAACTGGCCGAAGCTGCTCACAATCAAGATCATGTAGCAGAGGCTCCGATAGTGATTATTGCGGTGGCTCTAAACCCGGAGCCAAAGCTAAGTAGTGGCGTTCCGGCTTACGCGGTTGATTTAGCCATAGCCCTAGATCATATGACTCTGCAGGCAGTTGAAGAGGGGCTTGGAACTTGCTGGATTGGGGCTTTTTCTCAGGAAGAAGTTAAGAAAGTTCTTGAAATCCCGGAGAGATATAAAGTAGTAGCTTTATTACCTCTCGGGTTCCCGATGGATAAACCCGGTCCTAAAACAAGAAAAAGTTTAAAAGAAATAGTTTGCTACGAAAAATTTAGTAATTAAATGGAAGAATATACCTCTAGGGATATTTCTCGCTCCCGCTCAAAATATAAAATCTTTAACAAGAAAATTAGTGGGCCTTTTACCATTCCTTCCGGGATAGTTACTACTGGGATATCAATACTTGAAAAAATTGCAAATGAAATTCCAGAAATAGGAATCTTAACAACAAAAAGCATTGGGCCAGAGCCAAGAAAGGGGAATAGAGAGCCAATTATTGCTCAATATTCCCCTTTTTCTTTTATCAATGCCGTTGGTCTTTGCAACCCCGGCGTAGAGGAATTTAGAAAAAGAATTTCAAAAATAAAGATATCTCCTGATAAATTTTTACTCACTTCAATATTTGGCAGCGATGAGAAAGAATTTAAAGAAGTAGCCGAAAAATTAGTAGAATTTACTGATGGTTTTGAATTGAATATTTCTTGCCCTCATTCTGAAAAATATGGCCAAGTTGTAGGCCAAGATAATGCGATTTTAGAAAAAATAACAAAGAGCATTGTTTCTCTTGGGAAGCCGGTGTTCGTTAAAATCTCACCCAATTTAGACGTAAAAGAAACTGTAAAGGCGGCAATAAGCGGAGGTACCTCTGGTATAACAGCCGTAAACACAAAAGGACCGGAGTTATATTTATGGGATGGTTATCCAGTACTTTCAAATAAACTGGGGGGGATTTCTGGAAAGGCGATTCTAGAACTTGGTTTAACTTCGGTTAAGAAAATAAGAGAGATAACAGATTTACCAATCATTGCTTGTGGTGGTATTTCAACCAGAGTGGAGGTAGAAAGATATAAAGAAGCTGGTGCTAATTTTTTTGGGATTGGCTCAGCTTTAGCCGGAATGAATACAGAAGAAATAAAGCAATATTTCCATGATTTATTAATTGACTTAAAGAAGGGAACAGATAATGCTAGCAGTCTTTTGAAGGAGAAACTGAATATGGACTATCAAAAATATACCGTAAGGGAAAATAAATCTTTAGCTGATGATTTATTTCTTTTGAGGTTAGATGGTGAGATAAAGATAGAGCCAGGGCAATTTATTTTTGCTTGGCTGCCAGAAAAAGGAGAAAAGCCATTTTCTGTTCTTGATGACGTTCCTTTAACTTTGTTAATTCAAAAAAGAGGCTATTTTACAAATGAACTATCAAAATTAAAAGAAAATGATTTCATCTATATTCGAGGGCCCTATGGGAATTCACCAAAGTTAAATGAAGCTATTTTGTTAGTAGGTGGCGGGACAGGAATTGCTGCTCTTTACCTCTTTGCTAAAAAATATAAAAAAACAGCTGTCCTGTTGGGAGCGAAAGATAAAAACCACTTACCTTATTTGGAAAAATTTAAAGTCCTGTGTGAAGAACTTTATTTAACTACTGAAAACGGTGAAATGGGGCACAAGGGACGAGCCACTGATATCCTTCCTGAAATTATCAAAAAAACAAACCCCGAAGGCTGTCTAAACTGCGGGCCAGAAGCTATGGTAAAAATGGCGATAGATATCGAAAGTCAATACTTGAACCCAGAAAAAATTTATTCTTCAATAGAGTTTTTAACGAAATGTGGTATTGGTTTGTGTGGTTCCTGCGCAACTTCAAATGGATATAGAAGTTGCGTTGACGGAACTTTTTTAAAAAATAATCAAATTTTCCATAAATCTCAATTACGATTCTGAGAGAGTTTTCAAGATTAGATTAGTTAGGTCTATGTTTGATTCCTTTTGCTCGATGGTGTTGGTTAAGTAAAGTTTAGAATATTTTTTCTTAATTTTGGCAATGCCCGAGGGGAGAACACCGTGGGTAATTAGGGCGATAACTTGTTTTGCCCCATTTTTTTTGCAGAGCTTATAAGCTTTTAATAAAGTTCCGCCAGTTTCTAATAAATCGTCAACAATTCCAACCACCGGGCAATGATTAAAATTCATTTGAGTAAAGGATATCTCCACCCGATAGGAATTCACTCTTTTTTTTCTCATCCCAGAGACCCCAGTCCTTCTTTCCCCGCCAATGTCTGGTGATAAAAATAAAATGTCTTTACCAAAATCATTTTTAGCTTTTTCCATTAAGATAGGGGCTACAGAAACATTAACAATTGGATATTTTTTTACCCATTTTCTTCCCCAGAAATGAGGGTCAATAATATAGATTTTTTTAACCTTATAATAATTTATTAATTTTTCAACTAAATTTTCAGCCACATTAGTCTCTCCTCTTTCAAAAACTTTATCCTGCATTCCGTAGGGGAAATAAGTGAAGAATACCTCGGGTTTTATATTATTGTCTCTTAAAACTTGTAAAATCAATTCTAATTCCACCAACCCTTCATTTGGTTTTGGTGCTCCCGAATGCAAAACAATAACTCTTTTACCGCTTAGTTTTTCAGTTTTTAAAAGTCTTATATAAATTTCTCCATCAGGAAAATATCTTTTTCCGTCTCTGCTTAAATCGGGAAAAATAACTTCGAAATTCTTAGCTCTTGCTAAAATATTTCTGGCTAACTTCTCAACCTGAGAAGTTGGAATGATAAAATTCTTCATTGCTTTTTTACACTTTCTATTATAGCTACCATCGTTCCACCCGTCGAGAATAAATAGGATGCCTTTTGTCTTGACAGATCTTTTTAAATTCACTAAAGTCGGAGAAAGAGGGTAACCTCCATTTTATTAACCCAAAAGGAGGTAAAAGCAATGTAGAAGTTTAATAATAGAATATGGATGTCGTTAAGCCCTTTGACAAGGCAAAAACCGAGAGGAGGAGGGAAATGAAAAAACTGATTACCCAACAAAAGAGCGTAATTCCAGCTTGTGATGTAATGGACCTGGGGAAGCTTGAGCAGATTGTTATGGCTACCTCCGGGGTGCCCGGAATCGGTGGTTATAAAGTCGGTTTAGAGCTTGTGATTCAATTTGGATTACCGGTAGTAGTTGAGAGAATCCGGGGGCATAGCCAACTACCAATTATTTTTGACCATCAGAAAGGAGGCACTGATATCCCGGAGCTTGGACAAAAATTTGCTAGGGTTGCAAAGTTTTCAAGGGCGGATGCGGTGATCCTCTTTCCATTCGGTGGAGCAGCCACTGAACGGGAATGGATAAAGGCTTGTCGAGAGGAAGATTTAGTAGTTCTGGTTGGTGGTCACATGACTCAAAAGGAATTTCTGAGTAATGAGGGAGGCTTCATTGCTGAGCTTGGACCCGAGCAGATCTATGCCATTGCTGCCGAAAATGGCGTTTCCAACTTCGTTGTTCCTGGGAATAAGGCTGAGTTTGTTCTCAAATACCGCCACCTCTTAGAAAAAATACTTGGACAAGGGAACTTTACCCTTTACGCACCAGGTTTCATTGTCCAAGGAGGCAATATTTCTGAGACCGGAAAAGTGGCTGGGGAAAACTGGCATGCCATTGTTGGCAGCGCCATCTACAAAGCTGAAGGGGTAGACAATATGCGTAAAGCTGCTCTGGAGGTCACTTCCCAAATCGCTGGAGGATAGCAACTAAAAGTAGGGAGGCTTGCTTACCGCGAGCCTCCTCAAAAAATCAAGGAGGTGAAAGATGGAAAAAATGGAAAAGGCGATGGAAAAGACATTCCGTCATATTAATCCGAGAGAGTCTGATATAAAGATTTTGAGTGAAGAAGATTTTCTTAAATGATTTGATCTCTGTGACGCAGCTTGGGTTCACGATGGCAATCCAAAGAAGCCACACGCTGAATTAACCTCCGGCATGTGTAGTAATGGCTTCTTTGATTGTATGCGGGTTTTGAAATACCCAAATCTTGCTGAAATTCTTGCCAAGCAACTCGCCAAAAGATTAGAATACGGTCATTACTTACCTGTTCAACCAGACTGGGTTATTGGCTCTGCTTATGCCGCAATTACCTTTTCTTATGAAGTGGCAAAAGCTCTTGGAGCTATCCATGGGTTTGTCGAGAAAGATCCAGCTGATCCAAAAGGCAAAAAGATGCTCTGGGCAAGAATGAAGATTCCCGTTGGCAGTCATGTTCTTCAAGTTGAGGAGCTGGTTACCACCAGTGGTACATTCCAGGAAGTTCGGCGGGCAGTGGAAGAAGGAAATGGGGAGCCAGTTAATTTTCTGCCGGTTGTTGGTGTTTTAGTTCACCGGCCACCAAAACTTCCGGTTGATTATGGTGACAGAAAAGTTGTTGCCTTAATTGGAAGAGCAATCTGGGCAGTTGATCCAAAAGATTGCCCGCTTTGCAAAGGTGGTTCTATCCGTTATCGCCCGAAAACTCACTGGGCAGAGTTGACCGGAAAGAAGTAGCCTAATAGGAGGTTTTAAAAGGCGCGAGAAAGCGTAACGGCCCACTGGGTTTATCCCAGCGGGCTGTTTTATTTGTTGATTTTCTGAGTTGTGGATAATTATCCACACTTGATTTTGAGTTCATTTTAAGGTAAAATAGATTAATGAAGATGCCAAAGATTAACCTAAGAGTCCTCAAAAATCAGACTCAAAAAGAGATAGAAAAAGCTGAAAACTTAAAGGAATTAGATGAGATTTTTAAAAAATATTTGGGTAAACGTGGAGAGCTTACCCAGGTTTTACGCTTATTAGAAAAGTTACCAAAAACAAAAAGAGTAAAAATTGGCAGAGAGGCAAATGAACTGAAAAATTTTTTAAGAACGGCATTTGACCAAAAAGCCCAAGAACTTAAAGAAAAAGCCCAAAAGAAGATAGAAGAAAAGGAATGGATTGATATCACCGCGCCCGGTAAAAAGCCCGTTTTGGGTCATCTGCATCCTTTAACTTTGGTAAAAAGAGAAGTTGAAGAAATTTTTGGGTCAATGGGTTTTTCAGTAGTTGAAGGGCCAGAAATGGAAACAGAATGGTATAACTTTGATGCATTAAATATTCCCCAGGATCATCCAGCTCGAGACCTTTGGGATACGTTTTATCTCAAAAATGGTCTAATACTTCGTACCCACACAAGCCCGGTTCAGGTTCGTTATATGGAGAGAAATAATCCTCCCTTTAGAATAATAGTTCCCGGTAATGTTTTTAGACACGAAGCTACCGATCCTTCTCACGAGTTCCAGCTTTATCAAGTCGAGGGATTAATGGTTGATAAAGATGTTTCGGTGGCAAATTTTAAGGCTGTTGTTGGAGAATTTTTCCGGAAATTTTTTAAAAAAGAAGTTAAATTTCGGCTGAGGCCTGACTTTTTCCCATTTACCGAACCATCTTTTGATATTGGAATAAGTTGTGTAATGTGTGACGGAAAGGGATGTTCAGTTTGTAAAGAAGAGGGTTTTTTGGAAGTGGCCGGCGCCGGTATGGTTCACCCCAACGTTTTCAAAAATTCCAAATTAATTCCCAAAGACTGGCAAGGATGGGCATTCGGTTTTGGATTGGAAAGATTAGCTATGTTGAAATACAAAATTAACGATATTAGATTATTTCGTTCCGGTGATTTAAGATTTCTAAATCAATTCTAATTCAATAATTATGACGTTCTCTTATAATTGGTTACAATCTTTTTTTAAGACTACGACCCGCCCACCACATCCTCCCACCTTCGGTGGGCCCCTAAAATTGCCTAAGCCCGCGAAGTTGGCTGAGCTTTTAACAGCGAAAGCTTTTGAAGTTTCAGAAGTTAAAGAATTTGGCAAAGACTGGGTTTTAGATATCGATGTTAGACCTAATCGAGCCGGAGACTGTTTTTCACATTTGGGCATTGCCCGAGAAATATCCGCCATCACTGGCTTAAAATACATAGGGGACACCTATGCCAATTCCTATGCCAATTTAAGACTGGAGGAAGATAAAAAATTAAAAGCAAAAGATTTTGTTTCGGTGGAGGTAAAAAATGAAGAAGCTTGTCCGCGTTATACTGCCAGGGTAATTATCGATGTTAAAGTCAAGCCTTCACCAAAATGGTTGACGAACCGATTAAAAGTTTGCGGGCTGCGTCCGATTAATAATATCGTAGATATTGTCAATTATGTAATGTTGGAAACGGGACAGCCCCTGCACGCTTTCGATGGAGAAAAACTGGAGGGCAAAAAAATTATCGTAAGATTTGCCAAAAAAGGAGAGAAAATTGTTACCTTAGATGAACAAAAATTTAATTTATGTTCAGATGTTTTAGTTATCGCCGATGCAAAAAAGCCCATAGCTATTGCCGGGATAAAAGGGGGAAAACCCCCCGAAATTGATAGAAAAACAAAAATTATTGTCTTAGAGTCGGCTAATTTTGATTCCAGGATTATTCGGAAGGGTTCCAAAAAATTAAATTTGAGAACAGATGCCTCTTTAAGATTTGAACACGGAATTGATCCTAATTTGACCGAATTTGCCATCACCAGAGCTTGCAATTTGATTCAAAAGATTGCTGGAGGAAAAGTGGCTCAAGGATTAGTTGATTTTTACCCCAAAAAAGTTTTCCCAAAGAGAATTAAATTAGATTTTGAGCATGTTGAGAAATTATTAGGAATAAAAATCTCTAAAAAAGAAATCAAATCCATTCTTAAAAGATTAGGCTTTAAATTGATAGAGGTCGGACCTATGACAATTTCAGTGACGGTTCCGACTTTTAGATTGGATATTTTGATACAGGAAGATTTAATTGAAGAAATTGGTAGAATTTATGGCTATGAAAAAATTCCATCAGTTCTTCCTACCGTTTCTTTAATCCCACCAAAGAGGAATCTCGATATTTTCTGGGAAGATAGTGTTAAAAATAATTTAAAAGAAGCTGGCTTTACCGAAGTCTATAATTATTCTTTTATTAATGAAGAGGATGGAAAACTTTTTGGGATAACGAGTCCCAACTTAATCGAGGTAGAAAATCCAGTTAGTTTAGAACAGAAATATCTCAGGCCGAGTTTGATTCCCAATTTGCTGAAAAATGTTCAAACTAATCAAAAAATTTTTCAGGATATTAAAATTTTTGAATTAGGGAAAATATTTCAAAAACCCAACAAAGAAAAAAGGATGTTAACCGGGTTAATGTTGGGGAATGCTTTTTATCAGGTAAAAGGCCTAATTGATTTGCTTTTAAACAAATTAGGCATAAGTAATATTTGGTACGATGAATTCAAGGCTACACCTGAAGAATCTAGAGCCGCAATTTGGCACCCCAAAAAATGTGCTGAAATTAAAGTCAATCATGAAGAAATTGGATTTTTAGGAGAGATTTCTCCAAGAATTCTGGAAGATTTAAAAATTTCAATGAGGTTGGTCATTTTTGATTTTGATTTTGAAAAGTTAACAAAATTGGCTTCTGAAGAACATGAATATCGGCCAATTTCTCGATTTCCGGCGGCCATCAGAGATTTGGCAGTTTTAGTTCCGAGCGAGACAGGGGTAGAAGAGGTTTTAAATAAAATTGAGGCTTCCGGTGGTCCTTTGATAAGAGATATTGATCTTTTCGATATTTATGAAGGAGAAGAGCTTCCCGAGGATAAAAAAAACTTAGCTTTTCACATTATTTTTCAATCAAAGACCCGAACCTTATCTTCTAAGGAGATAGATGAGATTCAAAATAAAATAATAAAAGCAATAGAGGAGGAGCCAGAATGGCAAGTCCGTCGATAGATGTTAGATGATGGATATTAGATGATGGGCGTTAGATTAAGATTATCCAATATCCAATATCCAATATCCAAAATCTAAACTATGGTTCGCAAAAAAACAACAAAAAAACCAAAAAAACAGCCCAAACCCAAACCCAAACCCAAACCCAAACCCAAACTTAAACTTAAACCGAAACCAAGCCCCGTACAACAACAAGTTGTATACGGGGCAAGGGCTAAAAAAAAGGATACAACTTATAGCGCTAAGGATATTTATGTATTGCAAGGGCTGGAACCGGTTAGGAAAAGGCCGGGAATGTATATTGGTTCTACCGGAATCGAAGGTTTGCACAGGTTGATTTATGAAACCGTGGGAAATTCAATCGATGAAGCGATAATGGGTTATTGTAATGAAATTAAAGTTTCCCTTTTGCCAAAAAATAGAATAAGAGTTGAAGATAATGGAAGGGGAATTCCGGTGGAGCGCCATCCCCAGACAAAAAAATCGGCTTTAGAAACAGTAATGACGACTTTACACGCCGGAGCTAAATTTGGCGGTAAAGCCTATGCTTCAACTGGTGGTCTTCACGGGGTAGGGGTTTCAGCCGTCTGCGCTCTATCTGATTGGATGAGAGTTGAAGTTTGCCGATCTGGTTCAAAGTTTGCTCAAGAATACTCTAAAGGAAAACCAAAAACAAAAGTGGAAAAAATTGGAAAATGCAAACAGACTGGCACCACGGTCTCTTTTGAGCCAGATCCTGAAATTTTCAAAGAAATAAAGTTTGATTTAAAAAAAATTTTAAATTACCTTAGGCAGCAGGCTTATTTAACCAAAGGAGTGAAAATTAGTCTTTGTGATTTAAGGACCGATGAAAAAAGTAGTTTTTCATTTTATTTTGAAGGAGGACTCCCATCCTATATTAAGTACCTAACTCAGGGAGTAACCCCTCGTCATCAAAATATTTTTTATGGTTTGGGGGAGGGAAATGGAATCTTGGTTGAAGCCGCTCTCAGGTATACTGATGAATACGAATGTTATGAAGAAAGTTTTGCCAACAATATTCATACTGAAGATGGAGGGAGCCACTTAACTGGATTCAGAACCGCCTTAACCAGAACTTTTAATGACTATGCAAGGAAAAATGGTTTTTTGAAAGAAAGTGATGAGAACTTAACAGGAGAGGATATAAGAGAGGGATTAACCGCAGTGGTTTCGGTAAAAATAAAAGAACCCCAGTTTGAAGGTCAAACCAAAGCAAAATTGGGAAATCCCGAAGCCAAAACTGTCGTCGAACAGGTCATTTCGGAAACCTTGACTGATTTTTTAGAAAGAAATCCACAAGACGCCAGGTCTATTATTGAAAATTGTATTTTAAGCCAAAAAGCCAGAAAGGCTGCCAAGGCCGCCAAACAAACTATTTTAAGGAGGGGGATAATGGAAGGGTTGGCGCTTCCCGGCAAATTGGCAGATTGCATATCAAGAAAACCCGAAGAATCCGAACTATACATAGTAGAAGGAGAGTCAGCCGGGGGAAGTTCCAGGCAAGCAAGAGATCGTCGTCATCAAGCTATTTTGCCCCTGAGGGGTAAAATTTTAAATGTTGAAAGGGCAAGATTAGATAAAATTTTAGCCTCAAAAGAGCTTAGATCTTTAATTATTGCCTTAGGAACAGCTATCGCTGAAGATTTTAATTTGGATAAATTAAGGTATCATCGGGTTATTTTAATGTCAGATGCCGATGTTGACGGTTCTCACATCCGGACTTTGCTTTTAACTCTTTTTTATCGCTACTTTAAACCAATAATTGAAAAGGGCTACCTTTATATTGCTCAACCTCCTCTATATCGGGTTCAATCCGGAAAAAGAGCAGAATATGCTTATACCGAGGCAGATAAAAGTGAAATTCTTTCAGAGTTTCGCAAGGTCAAAAGCAAAGAGAAAAAAGAGGTAGAGGAATTAGAGAAAGGAAAAATAACCGGTATCACCATTCAAAGATATAAAGGCTTGGGTGAAATGAATCCCGAAGAGCTGTGGACGACGACCATGAATCCGGAGAATAGAATATTGTTGAAAGTTAATATTAAAAACGCCAGAGAGGCCGATCGAATTTTTGATACCCTGATGGGTGATGAGGTGTTGCCCCGAAAAAAATTCATCGAAGCTTATGCCAAGAAGGTTAAGAATTTGGACATATAAGAATCTGCTCGCTTCGCTCGCAGATTCTTGATTCGCTAATGTATAAACATATAATCTTGAATTAAGAACCTCGCCTTCGGCGAGAACCTTGATTCGCTAAGGTATGAATATATAATCTTGAATTAATATGAAAAATCTTTTTAAAGACGAAAAAACCTCTCCTTGGATAGTACTTATCATTTCTTTTTTAGTAATGATTCTAATCATTCAGATTTTAAGCTGGCAGTATCATAGAATAGCAAAAGAAGAAATTTCTTTACTTGAAATTAAAGTAGAAAAAGCTATAGCCGGAGAAACTTTAAAAGATTTTATGGAAGCCAGAATTACCAAAAATAAAAGCCAGGCAACCATTCTTTTAACCGAGAGGGCAATGGAGCAAGTTTCAAAAGGAGAAATCGAATTAATTGACGATTTTCAAAGTTTTGAAATATTGGAAACTACTCAGCTTGGAGAAAATGAATTCAATTTTTTGGTTAAGATTCAATTCCAAAACGGAACCGAAATGACTGAACTTATAAAAACAACCAAAATTTTAGATAAATATTACGTAGACTCAATTCAACTGCCCGGATAGGGTGTCTATTTGACATTCTTGTTTAATTTTGATAATATAATACAAAGCCTTTCGGGGCGTTTTTAAGCCCCGTAGAGGAATTTCGAAAAGCCCTTTCGGGGCAAAAGAAAATTTCGAAGAAATTTCCCATTCGAAATTCTCCTACGGGGTAAGCCCATTGATAGCGCAACCTATTTATGTTTACAAAAATTATTACTTTTTTAAAGGAAGTTAAACTGGAAATAAAAAAAGTTAATTGGCCGACGAGACAGGAAACCATAAGATATACCTTAATTGTTATTGGGATTTCAGCTGCAGTAGCTATGTTTTTAGGAGTTCTTGATTTCATTTTCACCACATTGTTAAATAAGTTTGTATTATGAAATGACATCCCAAATCGGAGAGGGGTCGGGACGGGTCGCGAGAGTTCTCCGCGAAGCGGAAACTCCCGACCTAGAACCCTCCGGTTCTCCCGTGTAGGAAAACAGGCTTTCGCCGAAGGCGAAAATGTTAGAAACCGTGGGTTTCTAAAGAGCGAGCCCGAACCGAGCACATAAATTATGTGCTCGGGCCAGCCATAAAGCTGGATGAGGGCGAGCGATTAGCTTTGTAATACCACTATGCCCAGACAACAAGCCGTAGAACAAAAAGATTGGTATGTTTTGCACACTTATTCCGGTTACGAAGATGCGGTCGCTAAAGCCCTAAAACAAAGGGTGGAGAATTTAGGTATGGAAGATAAAATTTTTAACGTTTTGGTTCCCAAAGAAAAGAAAATTAAAATTAAGGACGGGAAAAGAAAAACGGTTGAAGAAAAAATTTATCCGGGTTATGTACTTGTCGAGATGATTGTTACTAATGATTCTTGGTATGTTGTTCGAAATACCCCCAACGTTACTGGATTTGTGGGGGCGGGGACTACTCCGGTACCGGTCTCCCCTCAAGAAATTGAAATTTTAAAAAAGAGATTAGGGGTAGAAACTCCCCAATATAAAATTGAGGTTAAGATTGGGGACGTAGTAAAAATTATTGATGGTCCTTTCAAGGACTTCGATGGAAGGATTTCAGAAATTGATGAAGAAAGGGGGAAGGTAAAGGTTTTGGTAAATATGTTCGGTAGGGATACCCCGCTGGAATTGGATCCATTGCAGATTAAAAAAATATAAACTATCAACGAATGTACGAATCCTTTACGAATATACGAATATTCGTAAATTCGTACTGATTCGTAAATTCGCTGATTTATGAAAAAAATAAAAGCAATCATTAAGCTTCAAATACCGGCTGGTCAAGCAACACCGGCGCCTCCGGTGGGACCGGCTTTGGCTCAACATGGAGTCAATATTGCTGAATTTTGTCAGAAATTTAATGAACAGACTAAACAAAGTCAAGGATTTAAAATTCCGGTAGAAATTACGGTTTTTGAGGATAGAACCTATAATTTTAAGTTAAAACAACCCCCGGCTTCGGAACTTTTAAAGAAGGCAGCCGGAATAGAGAAGGGTTCTGGCGAACAGAGAAAAACCAAAGTGGCTAAAATAAGCCAAACTCAACTCAAAGAAATTGCCCAAAAGAAAATGGAAGATTTAAATACAAAAGATATTGCAAAAGCAATGAAAATTATTGAAGGAACTGCCAAATCAATGGGAATTGAAATAGTGCCATAAAAATTTATTGTATAGAAATTTTCCAAAAATTTTTTTGAATAATAAAAAAAGACCTGGCAAAACTGAATATTATTTAAATATTGCCAAAGAGGTTGCCCGAAGATCAACTTGTTTTAGATATCAAGCAGGAACAATAATTGTTCGTGACGATCAAATTATTGCCACTGGTTATATTGGCGCTCCTCGGAAGACCAAAGATTGTTTCGAAAGGGCATTTTGTATTCGGGACCAACAAAAAATTCCTCATGGCCAAAGATACGAACTTTGTCGTAGTTGTCACTCTGAAATGAATGCCATCATTAACGCTGCTCGAGCCGGAGTAACTCTTTTAAATGGCGATATGTACTGTTATGGATTAAATCCGAAAGATGGAAAAGAAATCAATTCTTTTCCTTGTTTTTTATGTAAAAAGATGATTATTAATGCAGGACTAAAGAGAGTAATTTGCTCGACCAAGGATAAAGAAATAAAAATATTTTTAGTAGAAGATTGGGTTAAAGACTGGCAAGAAAGAGATATTTTAGATGATGAGTATCAATATGGACAAGATCAAAAAGTTTAAAAAATGCAAAAAAATCCTTATGCCGGAAAATTCATTGTTTTTGAGGGTCTTGATGGTTCGGGCCAGAGTACCCAGGCAAACCTTCTTAAAGATTTTTTATTGGAGAAGAATTTTAATGTAATTTTAACCAAGGAGCCAACTCAGGATTCTGAAGCCGGAAAAAAAATCAGAAAGATTTTAGATAAAAAAGCAGGGGTTCAACCCCTGCAATTACAAAAGCTATTTGCTCAAGATAGAAAAGAGCATTTAGAAAATATTATTATTCCTGCTCTCAAAGAGGGTAAAATTGTTATTTCTGATCGCTATTTTTTTTCTTCTTTTGCCTACGGATCGGCTTCGGGTGTTAATTTAGAGTGGTTAATCAAAATAAATGATGAATTTTTGTTGCCCAACCTAACCTTTATTTTGAAAGTAAGCCCCAAAATTTGTCTTGGGCGCATTAAAAAAAGAGGAGATAAAATAACTCTTTTTGAAGAAAAAAAAGAACTTGAAAAAGTCTGGGAAGTTTATAAAATCTTGCCAAAGCTGTTTGAAAATGTTTACCCCGTTAGAAAATCTGAGAAAAAATTAAGAAGTAAAAGAAAAGATATTGATTTTTTTAACGGGGTTTATATAATAAATGGCGAGAAACCAATTAATGAGGTTTTTGAAGAAGTTAAAAATTTGGCACATTCAAAACTAAATCTTTGAAAGCTCGACAGGGTTTCAAAAAAAATTTAGTCAGACAAAGGAGGCAAAAATGGCGAAAAAAAGAGAGTTTCTTAAGGTTTTAACGATTAGGGCTAGAGATTTACCTGAAGCTTGGTGGTTGAGTATGGAGAGATTATTTGAGTCAGGTTACAAATATAAGATTGATAAAGGGAGTTTTGCTGGTCAGCAAAGAATGGAATTTGATTTTGTAACTATTCAAATTCTTCATCCGGGAATAAGACCTCTGGTTCCTGGTATCGATCTTCCCCAAGGTGTTCCGCCGCCGGCCGACATTGATTATATCCAAAAAGATTACATTTTTTATATGATGACTTCTATAAAAAAACCTAACGAAGCATACACTTATGGAGAATATTTGGAGGATCAAATTCCTAAAGTAATTAAAATGTATAAAGAAGGCGGTTTTGAAACAAACCAAGCCTGCATGAGAATAGGTGATGCCAACTCTCTTACGTTATCCGACCCACCATGCTTAACAAAAATTGATACCAGGATAAGATACGGGAAACTTCATTTCCACGTCGATTTCCGCTCTTGGGATTTATGGGCAGGATTTCCAACGAATTTAGCAGCTATCCAGCTTCTAAAAGAATATATGGCTTCAGAAATTGGAGTGAAAGATGGAGAGATTATTGCTACCAGCAAGGGGCTCCATCTTTATGAGCACTCTTGGGAGTTAGCTAAGGTCGTTTTGAGGAGATAGATAAAATTATAGGCCTTTGGGTTTTTTCTCAAGGGCTTTTATTTTTTCCACAGATGTTCTATAATAAAAATGTATGGAATTGGCAAAATTTATTGACCACACTAATTTAAAAGCAGATGCGACCGAAGAAGATATTCGACGGACTTGCCAGGAAGCCAAAAAATACGGTTTTCGGGGAGTTTGTTTAAATCCCCGATGGGTAAAATTAGCCAAAGAAGAATTAAGGGGCAGCAGAATTAAAGTGATAGCAGTTATCGATTGGCCTTGCGGCGCCTCGCCGACCGAGGTTCGGGTTTTTCAGACCAAAATTGCCAAGAAAGATGGAGCAGACGAACTCGATCCGGTAATGGATATAGGCAATTTTAAAATGGGGAAATATGATTTAGTTTTAGAAGACCTCAAAAAATTAGCCAAAGTTTTACCAACTAAAGTAATTATTGAGTCAGGCTTCTTAACTGACGAGGAAATAAAAAAGGCTTCCCAACTTGTACAAGAATCAAATGCTTTTTGCGTTAAAACTTCGACCGGAGCAGAATCCTTGGTAGATATTGACGAAAAGGTAAAACATGTTAAGATAATGCGTAAAGCCGTCGGTCCTAAATTTTTAATTAAAGCTGCCGGCGGTATTAGAACCTTAAAAGACGTAAAACGGATGCTGGAAGCCGGAGCCAATATAATTGGCACCAGTGCCGGTCTTGCTATTATGGAAGAAAAGGAGGTAAAAAGTGAGTGAGAGAAAAATTGTTAAGATTCAGACAGTCACTTACTTGGGTGGACCCATCGATGCAGCCAAAGATTATGGAGTGCGTTGGCGTCAGAGAATAAAACCTCAGCTTGTAAACTTAAAGAAAAAGATAGAGGAAACATTAAATAAAGAATACCCTGAATGCGAAATTCTCGTTGACCTGAAAATTCAAGATCCGGTAGAAATGACCGAAGAAACTTTCGGTAAGTCCATTGATGAAATTCACAAAGATTTATACCAGATTAGATTATTTAATGAGCGAGAACATGCCAGGGTGGTGTTTGAAAATATAATTATTCCAGATATAAAAATGGTGATGAGACTGAAAGAGAAAGGGGTTATCGGATTCGGGATAGTTTATTTTGCACCAGATACTCCGACCTCCGGAACTCATTGTGAAATCTGGGAAGCATCGGGTATACATTTTGAGATTATGAAAAGAATTTTTAAGGAGGTTCCGGAAAATAAAATCCCCAGTTTTCCTCTTCCTATTTTCGGTATTTCGCCTGATGGTTTGGCCGGTTTCCCAAACTGGATTCATTCGGTATCCATTTTGTTAAATCCCGAGAGCAAAATTTTTTATAATTTCACTCAACTGATTGAGCATCTTGAACCCTGGCTTTTAGATAAAGTTCGCCAAAAGGTAGAAACCTAATTCAAGCCCCAATAATCTCGGGGCTTTTTTGTTTTTCTTAAAAATGATAAATTATAAGAACCTGCCTCGCTCAGCTTCGGCAGAACCTTGAATGCTTTGCATTTAAGTAGATATATGCCAGCACCAAGGAAAACACAAAAAGATGCGTGGATAAAGTTATAGAATATTTAAATAGGTCAAAAAATAATAAAAAATAAATAAACGTATGTATCAACCAGTAATTGGCTTAGAAATTCATGCAGAGCTTAATACAAAAAGTAAGATGTTTTGTTCTTGTCTTAATGACCCTAACGAGCATCATCCGAACGTTAATATTTGCCCAATATGTACGGCGCAACCGGGAAGTCTTCCCGTAATAAACAAGGAAGCGGTAAGAAAAGTAATTAAAACCGGTCTTGCTCTGAATTGTAAAATTTCAGAATATTCAAAGTTTGATAGGAAAAACTATTTTTATCCAGACTTACCAAAGGGCTACCAAATATCACAAGAGTATATGCCGTTTTGTAAGGAAGGGTTTTTAAAGATCGAAAATAAAAAAATTAGAATTGGAAACATTCATTTAGAAGAAGATACCGGACGATTAATACATCCAGAAGGTGAAGATTATTCTTTAGTTGATTTTAATCGAGCCGGAATCCCTTTAATGGAATTAGTGACTGAGCCAGATATAACATCGGCTAAGGAAGCTAGGAAATTTGCTGAGGAATTACAATTAATTTTAAGATACCTCAATGTTTCCGATGCTGACATGGAGAAAGGCCAACTTAGGGTGGAAGCAAACATAAGTTTGTTTCCACAAATCCAAAATCCAAAAGGAGCCCCTCGGGGCGGCAGGGTGGTGGGAGGGTTGGAGTCCAAAATCCAAAAATTGGGAACTAAGGTAGAAATAAAGAATTTAAATTCTTTTCGGGCAGTCGAGAAAGCGATTGGTTATGAAATTGAAAGACAGGGCAAAATTTTAAAATCAGGCAAAAAGGTTATTCAAGAAACTCGGGGTTGGAGTGAAATTAAGGGTGAAACTATAAGCCAAAGAACAAAAGAGGAGGCCCATGACTACAGATACTTTCCCGAACCGGATTTGCCGCCTCTGCATTTTACCAATAAAGATATTCAAGAGATACAGGCCGAGATTCCCGAATTTCCCCGGCAGAGGGAAGAAAGATTTAAAAAAGAATACGAAATAGGGGCAAAAGTTGTAGCAATATTTGTCCAGAATAAGGATTTGGGAGAGTATTTTGAGAAAGTAATGTCAGAATTAAGAAATTGGGTAAGGGAGGCAGAAATGAAAAAAAGCATAGAAAGAGAAGAATTTTTAAAATTAGCAAAACTTGGTTCAAATTATATTATCACCGATCTTCAGGGCTTACTTAAAACATCTGCTATTTTTGACGAAAATTTTTTAATTACTCCGGAGAATTTTGCCGAATTTCTTACCTTAATTTATAGAGGAGAAATTTCAAGTAAAATTGCAAAATTTATTTTACAGGAAATGTTTTCTACCGGAGCCGATCCCTCTCATATTATCGAAGAAAAGGGACTATCCCAGATTAGCGATGAGGCCGAAATTGAAAAAATTGTTGGGGAGGTAATTTCTAAAAATCAAAAAGCAGTTGAAGATTTCAAAAAAGGGAAATCCAACGCTTTTCAATTTTTAGTAGGTCAGATAATGGCAAAAACCAAAGGAAAAGCCAATCCGGAGATGGTAAACAAAATTTTAAGAAAATTATTACCTGGGGGTTGACCCCGCACCTTTAGTGGACTGCGCTTCGCGCAAAATAAAGAAAAGTTTGTCCACTAAAGGTGCGGGGTTGACAAAATTTTAAAAGGTGATACAATAGATATAGAATAAAAAGGAAAGGAGGGAAATATAAAAATGTTTTGTCCGGACATTAAAGAAAGTTGCCATCAAGACTGTGTTTTCTGGAGCGAAGAGTTAGGAGATTGTCTTAAGAAATTAGGTTTCCTGAAGGAACTTGATATTCTTTCCAGAGAGTCAAAACAAAAAATCACCGAAATTAAAAGAAAGAATATATACAAGTAAGGAGGTAAAATGGGTCAAATAGAAGCTGAAAGGGCAATGAGGGAAAAGCTTTTAGTGGGAACAGGCAATGTGCCAGCGAAGGGAGGAAATTGCCTTTATACCACAGGCTATCTATTAAAGATGGTCAAGGTAAGGGGTAAAAAAGAGAAAGAGTTTTTCTTTAGAGACAGATGGGGAGAGGTAGGGGCGATTCGCCCCGCCTCGGCATTCACTTTTGTTGCCTAATTTCTATTTCTACTCATATAAAAGGGGCAAAGACCGCTTCGCCAAGGGGACTGCCTAAGGGAAGAGATACGGTCTTTTCCCCTTATTTATTTCCTTAAAATTTTTTTATTAAATTTTCCGCATCTTTTTGATTTTTTATCCAGTGGATTCGTTTATCGCTTTTGAACCATGTTATTTGTCGTTTTGAGAATTTTTCAATGTCTTTTTGGAGAATTTTTACCATTTCGCTGTAAGAGATTTTCTTTTGTAAAAATCTTGCAATCCACCTGTACTCTAATCCAAATTCTTCTAATCTTTTCCAGGAAAGCCCGGACTTTCTTAAATTTTTTACCTCCCCTACCATTCCCTTATTAAATCTTTTTAATAGCCGGTTATTTATTAATATTTTAAGTTCCTGAGGCGATTTTTTAATCCCGATTAAAAGACAATCAAATTGGGGGGTTTTTTTAATTTGAGGAACCTTCCCCAATTTTTTACAAATTTCGATTGCCCGGATTAATCTTCTTTTGTTCTTGGTTTCAATGGTTTTTGCCCTTTTTTCGTCAAGTTTTTTTAAAATTTTAAAAAGTTCTGAAGCCGATTTTTTTTCCAGTTTTTTTCTTAGTTTCCAGTCCGGCTTTAATTTCGGGAAAAGCCATCCTTCTGTTACTGAATAAATATAAAAAGGGGATCCGCCAACCAAAAGAGGAATCTTCTTTTTTCTTAAAATTTTGTTTGCGGCTTTTATGGCTAATTTTTGATACCGGACAACCGTAAATTTCTTTTTTGGCGAAGCTACATCTAAAAGGTGATGGGGGATGCCCCGCATTTCTTTTTTTGTTATCTTTCCGGTGCCAATATTCATTCCCTTATAAACCTGTCTTGAATCAGCAGAAATAATCTCAACACCATTTATTCCAAATTTCTTTTTAAGTTGCTCCGAGTTAAATCGAAGGGCTAGCTTGACAGCCAATTCGCTTTTTCCCGAAGCAGTCGGGCCTAAAATTATAATAAGTTTTGGTCGCGGGCTTGACATATTTTTTTGAAGCGGTAAGATAGATTAGTATATAGAACCTTAAATAAAATGAAGGGAGGGGAAATGAGTGAACCGAGAGTCAAATTTAGCGTAGAATACTGGAACCCAGAATATCCGGATGAAATCTGGGCAGCCGACTGGGATTTATGCAAGCAGAAAGCTTGGAGTATTTCTCGATCACCCGATTATAAAATCGCCTGGGAAGTAGTAAAAAATGAAATAGATGGGCAAGCATACCTGGCAGTTTTAGAGAAATTTGGGCTTTTAGAGTGGAAAAAGGAATACCCCTTGCGATTAGTTGGAAAATTGAGCCCGGCTGAGTTGGCGTTAAGACGAAGGGAGAAAGAAAAAGAATATAACTTGCCTTATTTAGAAATTATTTCTGATAATATTGATGCTGAAGCTGAGAAGGGACAAATATTACACCATGCAGAGGATTACAAGTAGGGGACCATCCGGTCCCTTTTTATTATTTTATGCCCAGTAGAGGAATTTCGACTTGCCTTGCAATTTTAAGGTTTTCTGAAAGAAAACCTTTGTCGAAATTCTCCTACTGGGTATGCCCATAAACTTCCCCGTTAGTCCCCAGGGCATTACATTAATAACTTTTACTTGAATAAATTGTCCGATTAAATTTTTTGGTTCCTCATTCCGGAGTGAGATTTCTCTGCCAGGTGCTTCAAATTTTATAGTTTTACAGGTTCGGGTTTTACCAATAAAAAAACCATTTTTACTTTTTTTCGCAAGCACCTCTACGGTTTTTCCAATATATTTTTTATTATTTTCCAAAGCGGTTTGTTTTAAAACTTCAGTTAAGACTTTTTCTCTTTTTTCTTTTTCTTGAGGAGAAACGGTGTCTTTCATTTTCGCGGCGGTTGTTTCAGGCCTTGGAGAGTATTTGGCAATATAAGCCATATCAAATTTGATTTTTTTAAAAAGTTTAATTGTATTTTGAAATTGTTTTTTGGTTTCTCCGGGGAAGCCAACGATAACATCAGTAGATAAGGCGATGTCGTAGATTTTTTCCCTAATTTTTTTTATTAAGGTTTTATATTGTTTAATAGTATAGGGACGATTCATTTTTTTTAAAATCTCATCATCCCCGGATTGCACCGGCAAATTTAGATATTCGGTCACTTTTTTACATTCAGCCATTGTTATAATTAATTCGTCAGAAAAATCCTTTGGATGTGGGGAAGTAAACCGAATCCAAAAATCTCCTGGGATGTTATTAACCTGTCTTAGGAGTTTAGAAAAATCAACCGAAGGAACGATGGGGGATTGGTAACTGTTTACGTTTTGACCCAAAAGCCAGATTTCTTTAACCCCATTTTTAATTGCATTTTCAACTTCTTTCAAAATCTCCTTATGGCTACGGCAAGCTAAAGAACCTCGAACAAATGGAACAACACAATAAGCACAAAAATTATTACAACCATTAGATATAGGAATAAAGGCTAAAAAATCATTTTGATATTTAGGCAAAACATTTAAATAATTCCTAATTCTTAATTCATAATTCTTAATTCCTAAGTATTTCGGCCAATTTGGTAAATCCTTAATATCTAAAATTAAATCAAAGCCTTTTTTAAATTTCTTTTTATCTTTTTTAAGAACACATCCAGTTAATATAGTTTTGAGATTCGAGTTTTGGATTTTAAGTTTTTGAAATTTTGGAATTAATCCATAAACTCTGTCTACTGCTGATTGTCTAACCGAACACATATTAACCACGATTAAATCAGCTTCATTTTCACTTGAAGCTGGCTGGTAATTCTTACTCTCTAAAATCGTAGCAATTCTTTCTGAATCACTCTTATTCATTTGACAACCGTAGGTAATAATGTGATATTTATTCATAATTCAAGATTATATATTTATACATTGAGCGAATCAAGGTTCTGCCGAGCGAAGCGAGGCAGGTTCTTATAACTTGTATAGATTATCACAAAAAAACAGCCGCTTCAAGCGGCTGTTTTTTTGCTTTTATATTTACTTACAATCTTGTGGACAATTGCATAAGGTTTCTTTTGGGCCACAAATTCCATCCCCGCATTTTATGCATGTTCCAACCGGTGCGCCTGCTACTAGTCCTGTTTCTAAACATTTTCCCTCTTTTACCACTCTTGTATCCATCCCTGAATACCACTCTATTAACCCCTCGCAACAATGGCTTGGAAATTCTTTATAAACTTGAGAAAACATTTCTCCTTCTTTAGCACAACTGGCCACGCTACAACTTTGACAGGGTTTTGGCGTTGAGCAAGCATCAGGATAGGCAATGCATTTACCAGTGGAAGGGTCAATACAATAAGTTATCACTTCGGCACAAGCAACTGGTTCTCCTTTCTTCTCGTTTATTTTCTCCTTTATTTTTTCTTTCATTTCTTCTAAATTTTCTTTTAATTTAATCATTTCAGGAGTCGCCGACGCTTCCTTTAACTGGATTTTTAGATTTTCCACAATCTGCAACTGTTTTTCTTTCTCACCAGAGATTTTTTCAATATATTCTTTAAATTTCTCCTGGTCTTCAGGGCTCATTTTTTCTAAATCTCCCTGCAATCTCTTTAAAGCATTTTCTTCCGCTTTTCTAATCGCCTGTTTTGCTTCTTCTGGCACTTTCTCTTCTAAATTCTCCAGAACTTCCAAATTTTTGAAATTCTTGAACTCACTTCCTTTTTGTTCTTCTAAAATTTTATCCAATTTTTCAGTGATTTTTTCTTCACGGTCTTCGAGTTTCAGCATAACGCCCTGAAAGTTCTCTAAATGTACTTCTCTTGCTTCTTTTATTTTCTCAAAAGCTTCGGCCGGAACTTGGGTTTCAAGTTTTTGTAAAAGTTTCTGATGTAAAGTTTGCTGATGAACAAATTTATCCAGAAATTTCTCCACCTCTGGATTTTCTTTTGCCTTCTCTTTTATTTTTTCAACCTGATTTTTTATTTTTTCAGCTTCCTGCTGATAATTTTCTGTTGCTTTTTTAATAATTTCTGGATTTTTCTTCAATTCAACTGATTTCTTTACTTCCATTAACTTCTCATTAGCAAATTTTACTCTTAACTCAGCCCGCTTAACTGGATTAAAAGTAAAAACCTGCTGAATTTCTCTTGCCCAATTTTTAAGAAAATAAAACGGGCTATCCGGTAAAAGCCAGGGTTCAGAAACTCCAAGGTCTTCAGGTTGAACGTCTTCATCAAGATTTATTGCTTCGGTTATATCTATTGTCTCTTGAGCAAAAGCAATAAAACTAAATCCTAAAAAAATGGCTAATATTAGAAAAGCTTTTAGTGAGTTAGACATAAAATTTTGATCTATATTTTAATTGGATTCGACCTTTTAATTCGTAGGGCTAAATCGCCTTGCTTCGCAAGGCGATCGCCCGATCAAACGAAGTTTGATTTAGGGTTAATGAATTTCTTCTTTTTTCTCTTTTAGAAAAAATCGCCACTGTTCAAAAAACTCGACAAATAGCTGAAAAGGCATATCAATTAAAGCAGTAAAGAAGGCCGCGATAGCATTATACTTTTTCCATTTGTTTGACATCCAGCGTCCCAGGCCAACGACTGGCAAAAAGAGGATGTCAAATAAAAATCCAACAAAACTTACCCTTTTTTCTTCAACGGTTAATTCTTCGGCTCTGTTTCTAATTGCTAAACCGGCAAAAGCAATCAAAGCGACAAAAATAATATTAATAACAACTGAGGTTGGCGGAAAACCAGCCCACTGAAAGATTGCGACTATAACACCTAACGAAATTAAGGCGCCTATCAGATATAAAAGGACAATAAGGAATTTTACGATTACCCCTTTTTTCTTTGAGACCTTTATTTCATAGATATCAACTTTTTCTCTTTGGTAAACTATTTTCATTGTTTCCATTATCACCGCTTGCAAATTACTTTTTGATGGCGGTTTAATTGTTACGGTTAAAAGGAACATCAAAAAAGTTGGCCCCAAAATATCAACAACTATAGTAATGGGTCTAAAGGTTCCGGTAATTAACTTAGCCAGGGGAATTTCCAAAATATAAAGAGAAAGAGCATTGGTCAGCAAAATTGAAAGAGTAGAGTAAATAGCTGCCCGGGAAAGTCGTTTTTTTAGGGTAGATAATCTTTTGTTATAAACTTTTTTAATTAGTTCTTCTAAAATTTCAGGTTTAGAGATTTTTTCAGCAATTTCGGCAGTACTTTCCTCGGTTAGAATATCTCCCAAAAGTAAATAAGGGGTGTCATATTTTTCACAAACCTTATAAAATTTTTCAGCTAAAGGATGGTTTAATTCTTTTTCTAAATTATCCCAAATTGAATAAATATTCTGAGTTATTTCTTGAAGTTGCAAAAGTGGAAGGTCTGCCCACTGAGAATATCGTCTTTTTAAAAGATGATAAGTAATTATTGGTGAATCCAATTTGAAAAGAGCTCTTTGGACGGCAACATAAAGCTGAGTATTTTTTTCTTCTTCACTCATTCCGCCAAAAACTAAGACCTTAGTTTCTTTTACTCTCACACTTTCTTTCAGTGATTCCATCATATATTCAATTAAAGCTCTTTCGCGTTTTGATGGAGAGAGGACTTCTTCTATTTCACAGGCAGCAATATCTAATAACCAATTAATAAATTGAGTTTTTAATTTTTCTTTTGGCGGAGCCGGACTATTTTGAAGAATAAAAACATATTTATCAATTATTTTTTGAGTTTCCTCAATTTTTGATTCCGGTATTTTATCATTAGGGAAATGGCCTCCTCTAATTAATTCTAAAACCAGGGATTCGGCAATTGTTCCACCAACCTTTGCCAAAAGTAATCTCCTTTTGAGCATTCTACTGATTGCCGCCCTTCTCATCAGGTGCTCTTCCCGCCAATCAACAATCCCCCTTATTTTTTCATAAAAAGCAGCCACCTTACTAGCTACTTCATCAACGTGGATAGTCGAAACCCTTCCCTTGGGCTGAAGAGATTGATACCAGTATTGATATTGAGATATTAATTTTTGAGTCAGGTAAGATAATTCGGCCATAAAAAAGTCTAAAAATCCAAAGCGTAAAACTTAAAATAAATTCTATATAATAAATTTTAGGCTTTGCGCTTTTCTACCTCAATAATACCTCTTTTTATGAATTCATCCAATTTCATTTCCCCTAAATCTTTATTTTTAGAACGCACCCTCACGGATTTTGTTTTTATTTCCTTGTCGCCAACTACCAATATATAGGGGATTTTTTGCATTTCTCCTTCTCGAACTTTTTTGGAGACGGTTTCGTTTTCGTCTTTAACTTCGGTTCGTAAGTTGTAAGTTGTGAGTTGTGAGTTAACATAGTTCGCATATTTGATATGTCTTTTTCCAACCGGAATTATCCAAACCTGAACAGGGGCTAACCATAAAGGCAGCAAACCCGCATAATGTTCGAGCAGGACCCCAATAAAACGTTCCAATGACCCCAGCAGAGCCCGGTGAATCATTAAGGGTTTTTTCTTTTTGCCCCTTTTGTCAATATAATTTAAGTTAAATCTTTCCGGCAAATTAAAATCAATTTGGATTGTTGTGCATTGCCAGGGTCTTCCTAAAGAGTCTTTTATTTTTATATCAATCTTCGGTCCATAAAATACCCCTCCGCCGATATCTGACTGGTATTTTAATTTAAGGGTTTTAAGAACATATTTAAGAGAATTGGTAGCCTTTCCCCAACCCTTTAAAGTCCCGGCATATTTTTCGGGTCTGGTAGAAAGATAGATGTCGTAATCTTTAAATCCAAAGGTTTTAAGTATTTTAAAGCTAGTTTTTAAAAGTTTGGTTATTTCTTTGGAGAGCTGGCTGGGTTCACAAAAAATATGGGCATCGTCTTGGGTAAAACCTCTTACCCTGGTTAATCCATGCAAAACTCCGGATTTTTCATAGCGATAAACCGTTCCCATTTCGGCAAAATATAACGGCAGTTCTCGATAGCTTCTGATTTTAGATTTATAAATCTTTACATGAAAAGGACAATTCATTGGTTTTAACATATATTCCTCTTCATCGATTTTAATGGGGGAGTACATATTTTCTCTGTAAAGATCCCAGTGTCCGGAGGTTTTCCAAAGATCTAATTTTCCAATGTGGGGGGTTAAAATTTGCCGATATCCTTGAGCAGTTAATTCTTTATCTAAGAAATCTACAATGATTTTTCTCAAAATTACTCCTTTGGGATGCCAGAGAGGAAGACCGGTTCCAACCTCTTCATCAAAGCTAAATAAATCTAAAATTTTACCCAAAACTCGATGGTCTCTTTTTTCTGCCTCTTCTTGCAACAAAAGATGATTTTTTAATTCTTTTTCCGTCTCAAAGGCCACTCCGTAAACCCTGGTTAGCATTGGATTTCTTTCCGAGCCTCGCCAATAGGCACCGGCAATTTTTGTCAATTTAAAGCTGTCTACAGGAATTTCTTTTGTTGATTTAATATGGGGGCCGGCACACAAATCAACAAAGTCTCCACTTTCATAAATACTTAATTTTTCTTCCTTTAATTCGTTTATTAATTCCAACTTATAAGGTTGTCCTTTAAATAGCCTACATAGGTCGGACCTATGTAATTTTTTCTTTTTAAAGGGAAAGTTTCTTTTTATAATCTCTCTCATTTTCTCTTCGATTTTCGGTAAATCCTCAGGAGCTAAGCTCCTTTTTAGGTCAAAATCATAATAAAACCCATTTTCAATTGCCGGGCCAATGCCAAATTTGGTTTCAGGATATAACTCCTGAATCGCATAAGCTAAAATATGAGCTAAGGAATGATGCAACGTTTCGAGCTTCATTTGCTTAATTATTTGATTTTTATTAATTTAGAATTTTTATTTTTCGATTATCTCCTCAATTTCCTCGGCAATTATTTTAGGTATGTTGTCTCTTATATCGGTTCTTCCCGAGACAAAAACTATTTTATTTTCTTGAAACACGGCAGGATTTTTTTCAATCAGGAAAGGAAACACCACCACCTCAATTTTGCCGGTTAAATCTTCTATTTTTAGAAATAACATTGGCTTTCCTGTTTTGGTAATAATTTTTTTTAAGCCGGAAATGATTCCTCCAATTCTTACTCTTTCTCCGGCCTTTATTTTTGAAATGGGATTATTTTTCAAGATATCAGAAATTTGCGAAGTTTTTAGGGAACTGGGCAAAGCGGCTTGGACCCCTTGATTTAAAATTTTTGTATAATTTTTTAATGGATGCCCCGAAACATATAGTCCCAATAATTCTTTTTCCCATTTTAATTTTTCTACCGAAGAGGCGGGGGAGGTTGGGGCTAATTTTAATGCAGCCCCTTTGCCAAAACAAAGGTGTGGGATTTTATCAAATAAACCTTTTTGACCATTGGATTTTTGCTTTTGGGTTTCTCTAGACCATTCTAAAAGTTTTTCTAAATTGATTAATAACTGATTTCTTTCGGCAAGCTTATCAAAAACCCCGGCTCTAATTAGGCTCTCTAAAGATTTTTTATTTAAATCTTTACAGTTTATTCTGGAGATAAAGTCTTCAATAGAGTTGTATTTGCCGTTTTCCTTTCTTTCTTTAACAATTGCTTCCACAATGTTGGACCCCACATTTTTTATTGCCAAAAGCCCAAATCGAATTTTGTTTTTTCCCGGAACCGCCGAGAAGTTTCTAAAGCTTTCGTTAATGTCCGGCTGCAAAACCTCAATTTCCATTTTTTTACATTCTTTAATCAGGATAGCGATTCTTTCCAGATCAGACTTCTCCGAGGTCAGAAGAGAAGCCATAAATTCTAATGGCCAGTGACTTTTTAGGTAGGCAGTTTGGTAGGCAATGGTTGCATAAGAAGCGGCATGGGAGCGATTGAAGGAATATTTGGCAAATGGTTCAATCCAGGCCCAGATTTTCTCGGCAATTTTTTCATCTATTTTATTTTTTTTCATTCCTTCAACAAATTTTGTTTTTTGGGAAAGGAGTAGTTTTTTAATTTTCTTTCCGATCGCTTTTCTTAAAACATCAGCCTCAGATAGAGTGAATCTGGCCAACTCCTGGGCGATTTTCATCACCTGCTCTTGGTAAATACAAATTCCGTAAGTGCTTTCTAAGATTGGTTTTAATTTTGGATGCAAATACTCAACTCGCTTTTTTTTATATTTTCCGGCAATATATTCTGGAATAAGGGCCATTGGTCCCGGACGATACAAAGCAACCATAGCAATAATACCTTCAAACTCGGATGGTTTTAATTGTTTTAAATATCTTTGCATACCCGATGATTCTAGTTGAAAGATGCCTACCGTTTCTCCGTCCCGAAGAAGTTTATAGGTTTTTTTGTCGTCTAATGGTATTTTTTCAATATCCACATTTATATGGTGAATGGCATAAATCATTTTTAGAGTATCTTCAATGATGGTGAGGTTTTTCAATCCCAGAAAATCCATTTTCAAAAGTCCCAAATCTTCAATGGAGTGCATTTCGTATTGGGTAACAATGGTATCTTCTGACTGAACGGGGTGCTGTAAGGGTACGATATTTACCAAAGGATCTTTGGAAATCACTACCCCGCAGGCGTGAGTGGAGGCGTGACGGGCTACTCCTTCTAATTTTTTTGCTAAATTAATTAACTTCTGGGCTTGGGAACCCGACTGATAAATTTGATGAAACTCCTCAATTTTAGAGAGAGTTTGGTCCAGGGTAAAACCAAAAGGAATCATTTTGGCAATTTGATCGCAATAAGTATATGTATAACCTAAAGCTCTTCCAACATCCCTAATTGCAGCCCTAGCAGCCATTGTTCCAAAAGTGATAATTTGAGCCACCCTGTCCCTGCCATATTTTTGAGCCACATATTCTATTACTTCGTCCCTTCTGCGGTCGGTAAAATCAAGGTCGATATCAGGGGGCGAGACCCTATCTTGAGTTAAAAATCTTTCAAATAAGAGATTATATTTTAAAGGATCAACACTGGTGATATTCAGCACGTAAGAAACCAGGGAACCAGCAACCGACCCCCGGCCGGGTCCCACCACAATTCTATTTTGCTTTGCCCAATTAACAAAATCTTGGACGATCAAAAAGTAGGAAGCAAACCCGGTTTGAGAAATCACAGATAACTCATATTCCAGGCGCTCTTTTATTTCCGGGTTAAGTTTTGGATAGCGTTCTTTCAGGCGTTGGTAGCAAAGCTCTTTTAAGAAATCATCTGCAGATTTGTTTTCCGGCAAAGGGTATTGGGGAAGTTTAATTTTTCCTAATTCAAATTCAAAATTACAAATCTCGGCAATTTTTTGAGTGTTTTCAATTGCTTCGGGTAGTTCTTTAAAGTCCTTCATCATTTGCTCTGGAGTCCGCATTGAAAAATCGTCTTTTTTCATCGTTAACCTTTCGGGGTCCTCTTTATCTGCTCCGGTATTGATTAGCATTAAAACATCCTGAGCCTCAGCGTCTTCCGGTTTTAGGTAATGACAATCATTAGTGCAGACCAAAGGAATATTTAATTTTTTCGAAAAAGAGATTAGGGCTTCGTTAACTTTTTTTTGTTCTTTTAAGTTCGGGTGATGCTGTAGCTCTAAATAAAAATTATCTTTTCCTAAAATCTGTTGATATTTAAAACAGGTATTTTCGGCTTCTTTTAATCTTTTTTGCAAAATTAATTGGGGAATTTTTCCCCGCAAGCACCCCGAAAGACCGATTAACCCTGAGGAATACTTTTCTAAAGCCTCCTCGTCAATTCTCGGTTTATAATAAAACCCTTCAAGATGCGAGCTGGTGATCAGCTTTACCAAATTTTTATAGCCTGCTTCGTTTTTTATTAAAAGAACTATGTGGTATCTTTTATCATCAATATTGGGTCTTTTGTCTTGCATTCTCTCGTGAGCTAAATACATTTCACAACCCAAGATTGGCTTTATCCCTTTCTCCTTTGCTTTTTTATAAAACTCAACTCCTCCATAAAGCACTCCGTGATCGGTTAAAGCCACCGAGTCCATTCCAAGTTCTTTTACATAATCTAAAAGTTCATCGATCTTAGGAAGACCATCTAAAAGACTGTAATGACTATGAACGTGCAGATGAGTAAATTTCATGTTCTGTCGGATTAAATGCGAAGCATTCAAGGTTCTGCCGAAGGCAGGTTCTTACATGCGACGCTCTATTATTTTTTTGTATTTCGTGTCTTTGATAATTAAATCTCCTTTAATTTTAGTATCTCTTAAAATTAAGAGATTGCCAATTTGGGCTGAGGTTAAATTTATTGAACCCTCAATGTAGGCTTCAGAAAAATCCAAATTTCCCTCAATTTTAGCCCCGGTTAAATCTATTCCTCCCAAGATTACGGTTTGATTTAAATAAAGATCTCCAATAATATTTAATCCCTCATATTCTGTTGTTTTAATTCTCACATTTTTAAAGTTAATCCCTCCCTCAATTCTGGCCTTAGCTAAACTTACGAATCCGGAAATTTCTAGCCCTTCAAAATTTAAGGATCCCATAATTTGGCTTCCTACTAAATTTATTGGTTCTCCCGCTTTAGCTTGATTAAGATTTAAATTACCACTTAAGTTTCCACCCCCAAAATAAAAACCTTTTTCTATTTTCGCTCCCATTAGATTTAAATCTCCACAAATATTGGTACTCCCCAAAGAAACCGGGCCCAGAATAACAGCTTCCCGCAGATCCAAACCTATTCCAACCATAGTGTCTATAAGATTAAGACCTGGAAGGGTTTTTCCTTTGAAATCAGCCGGGTTTCTCGCTATCTCGGCCATACTAATTTCCCGTTCAATTTCGGCCCGAGTCAATGAATTTTGCATATCACAAAAAGTGTTTTATCATTTTTTTATACTTCGTATCCTTTAAAATTAAATTACCCTTAATTAAAGCATCTTTTAAAAGCAGGAGGTTGCCTATATTGGTTGAAGTTAAATCAACTGAATTTTGAACACAGATAACGGAAAGGTCTAAGTTTCCCTCTATAAGTGCCTGGGTTAAATCTATTCCTCCCTGGACAATAGCTTGGTTTAAGTAAAGGTCTCCCACTATGGTTAGCCCTTCGTATTCAGAATTGCTAATTATTATATTTCTGAAGTCTAAATTTCCCGAGATTTGAGCCTTAGCTAAACTTAAAAATCCGTTTAGTTCTAGTCCTTGAAAATTTAGAGAACCGTTAATTTTGCTTCCCACTAAGTTTAACACTCCACTTACCTTGGCGTAACTGAAATTTAGGTTTCCCCAAATCTTACTTTCTCCCATATAAAAAGCTCCTCTAATTTGGGCGTTTTTCAAATTCAAATCCCCCCCAATGGTGGTACCTCCCAAAGAAATCGAACCCAAAGTGGTGGAATCTTCTAAATCTAAACCTATTCCTATCTCCTTTTCTAAAAGGAAGAAATTGGAAATGATTTTTCCTCTAAAATCAGCCGGTTTTCCGGCCATTTCCGCCGCCCTGATTTCGTGTTCAATTTGAGCCTGGGTTAAAGGTTTTTGGTTTTCCATAATTCAAGATTATATATTTATACATTGAGCGAATCAAGGTTCTGCCGAGCGAAGCGAGGCAGGTTCTTATTATTCGGTCAGCATTCATTTTATCATTATAACTAATTCCCAATTTGTTTACAATATTGTAAAATGAACCCAGTAGGAGAATTTTGGCTCGCCCCCACACCAAAATTTGGTGTGGGGGGCTCGCTACGCGATGTAGAATTTTTCTGGAAGAAAAATCTTGCCAAAATTCCTCTACTGGGTAAAATAATGAGCCCCGTTAGAAGTCTTGCAATAAAAATTTTTAGAAAAAATTTTTATTTTGTAAATTAAAGTATGCAATCAGTTAAAACAAACCATACACAAAAAGAGTCTGTCTTTTCGAGGAAAACGATTTCTAACGGGGTGAGGCCAAATTTTAACGAAGAAAAAAAATTATGGAAGAGAGGATATAAATATGTGGTTGGATTAGACGAAGCAGGTCGTGGTTGTTTGGCCGCACCGGTGGTAGCGGCAGCGGTAATAGTAAGATCAAAGCTCAAATCTCAAAGGTCAAAATCACAATTTAAATCTCAAATCTTTAAAGAAGTTAAAGATTCAAAGCAATTATCTTCCAAGAAACGCGAAGAGCTTTGTAAGCTTGTAACGAAAAATCCTTTGATCGAGTGGGGAATAGGCAAGGTCTCGGAAAAAGTTATTGATAAAATCAATATTTTAGAAGCAACAAAATTAGCAATGAAAAAAGCAATAGAAAAATTAAAGAAGAAACCAGATTTTTTAATTATTGATGGGAATTTCAAAATTGATTTGCCAATTCTTCAAAAGTCAATTATAAAAGGCGATGAGAAAGTTTTTTCCTGCGCAACAGCCAGTATAATCGCTAAAGTGACGAGAGACAGAATAATGAGAAAATATCATAAAAAATATCCTCAATACGGTTTTGACAGACACAAAGGCTATGGTACTAAATTACATCTAAAAATGCTAAAAAAATATGGACCTTGTAAAATTCAT
>Ga0210005_1000164_pt1 | contig 58845 bp, 65 predicted proteins | sample CryGey02umfilter_3_FD_183961 | JGI IMG/M metagenome (GOLD analysis project Ga0210005, IMG submission 183961) | Groundwater microbial communities from aquifer in Utah, USA - Crystal Geyser 4/9/14 0.2 um filter (SPAdes) (version 3) | ecosystem: Environmental > Aquatic > Deep subsurface >... | reverse complement strand
CAGGGGTTAGACCGGTAAATCTGGCAAACAGCCTAGGATTTTTTGAAAGTTTTGAATAGCTCATCACAGACATGCACCTCCATGATGAATATTGGGATTACGTTGGCTTAATTAAGCAACATGTTTAATATATACATGCGGAACATCTCCTGCTCCTCCCACAAATAAATCCTAATTCTAAATATTCAATCTTTTTGATCTTGGAAATCTTTATATCCTTAACCATTCATAACCACAATTAGGTAGTAAATATGAATCATTGCCCTGACTGTGGATCAAGAAAAGTCAGCTACAGCTCAGAAGGCATCATTTGCGCTAACTGTGGAATGATACTCGAGTCTGCGATAATGCTCGCTTCAAGTGAAGACATGTTAAGCAATTCTGCTGATGATTTCTTCTAGGGTTATTTGTTTTTCTTCTCCTGTAGCCATGTCTTTTAGCTTGTATTTTCTCGATTTGACTTCTTCTTTTCCGACCACAACTACATAAGGTATTCCCAATGAATTAGCGTAATCCAGCTGGCTTCGAAGGTTTCTTCCCATCAGGTCGACTTGAGTATTGATACCCGCTTGCCGAAGCTTCTGAACAACTTTAAGGCAGTCTTTTTTCACATCATCATTAACCCTGATCACAAAAACTTTTGTCACACTTTTGTTCCTTGCCCCATCTCTTTCCTTCAGGAGTTCGATTATTCTTTCTATTCCTAAAGCTATTCCTACCGCTGGGATTTCTTCTTTTGATCCTGCGAATGCTCCGATCATCTTGTCATATCTTCCTCCGCCGGCTAAGCTGCCTATCTTCTGGTCTTTGCTCATAATCTCGAATATGGTTGATGTATAATAGTCAAGACCCCGGACCATGCTTAAGTCGACGACAATGTTCATTCTTCCAATGGCTTCCAAGTTATCCAGCAGATCTTCCAATTCTCTTATCCCTTCTGATCCTTCTTTGTTGCTACCGATAAGATCTTTTGCCTTTGCTAGAGCTTTCTTCGGACCGAATTTTATGCCTATAATCTTGAGAAGTTTTTCTTTTTGTTTTCCTTTTATTCCCCTGCTTTCCAGTTCCTTTTCAACGCCTTCTATTCCTACTTTGTCAAGTTTGTCTATCGCCCGGAAAGCATCCTGGACTTTGTCTTTTGGTATGCCTGCGAATTGCATCATTCCTGACAGAAGATTGCGGTTGTTTATTCTCATGAAGCAGTCTTTAAAACCTAGTTCTTCTACCACAGCCATTGCGCAGTCGATTATTTCAGCGTCTGCCAGCATGTCTTTCGTGCCGACAATATCAACATCACATTGCCAGAATTCTCTGTATCGTCCTCTCTTGATTTCTTCGTACCTCCATACTCGTGAGATCTCAAATCTTTTGAAGGGTTTAGGTAATTGTGGGTTGATTGACACTACTCTCGCTAAAGGGACAGTTTGATCAAATCTTAAAGCCAGCTTGCGGTTAGACTTGTCTTCGAACATGTAGAGCTTATCCTGTTCTCCTGTTCCAATCGACTCTTTCATCGTGAACAATTCAAAATTTTCGAAAGCTGGGGTTTTGAATGGATCGTAGCCGTATCTTTGGAATACCTTCTTAACAGTATCGAAGACTCTTTCTCTGAGTATCATTTCCTCTGGCAGGAAGTCACGAGTTCCTTTTGGTGGCTGAAGCCTCTCTTTCTGCGATAGCTTTTTCCCGGTTATCTCCCCTTCTAATGATTCCCCCTCCTTTATCACAGCACCTACAAACCTATACGTATCTTTGCCGACTCTTTTTATTTCGAGCAACTTGTATTCGCCAATCTCACTTGTATTATCCACATGCGGGTTTCCACAAGGCTGAGTATCAAAGTCTCCGATAGAAACTATCCTGATTTCTTTAACGTTTTCTGGAACCTTGCTTATGTCAATTCCTTTTGGAACTTCGCTTCTCTTGTAGAATTTCTTGACGACTGGCAGGCTCCTTCTGATCACAGCATTTACCCTTTCTTCAAATTCCTCCTTCGGGACTCTAGTCATGTCTCGAGAACACTTTACATCTAACCTTATTTTATTCTCATAGAATTGCATTCCAGTCTGCTTCGCCTTATAATCATAAGTCAAGATACGCCATAATATGTGTTGCGCGGATTCCAGCCTCGCTTTCATTTCAGCCATCAGTGTCAACCTCTGTTATATTATTATTGGTTTTAGATTTAAAAGAAGATTGATTATTTTGAGAAGCCAGACTACCAGAATAAGTTGTGAACTAATTCACCATTTCTTCTCATAACCATCTTTTTTGTAGTTATTTTTCACGGTTAAATAATTGAAAGTGGGAAAAAGATGTGGCCAAAAAGTTGATGAAAGGTTTATAAGTATAACAAGCATAATATAAATTAATATGTTCCCCAGTCTTGTTCTAGGGCTTGTCCCTAGGCGACACTGGGCTATTTTTTCCCTTCAAAAAATCAGAGATGAAATCATCCAAACATAGTGAAGAATCGCATACATTTTTCAAAAAACTAGATCTACTGATTTTGAAATAGATATTTTCAACTTTTTTACCTAATTTTTGGATCTTTTTTATTGCTGGTACAAAATCTCCATCCCCACTGACTAGGATTGCGATATCATATACATTTTCATAAGCAAGTGAAATCATATCAGTCGCCAAGCAAATGTCATCGCCTTTTACGGTAAATTCCGGTTTCTTTTTACCTTTTATTATTTTTCTCATGTTACATAAAATTACATTAAATCCAGGTATTTTCTTCAGTTCTGAAAAGAATTTCTGTTGTTTCCAATAGACTTCTTCGTTGTATCCTCTGTCCAGAGAAGCGTTATAATAATAAACAGATACAAGAAGTTTGTTTCCTTTCAGTTTTTATATCAATTCCTTAAAGTTTATTTGGTTGTCGTGTAAGTCAAAAGTTTCTTTGAGACTATGATAGAAATTGCTCCCATCTATGAATATAACCACTCTTTCTTTATTTTTCATATAAATTATAAGTTTTCAGAATTTAAGAATGATCATAAAATCCTACCCTTGCCGAAGCAATGGTAGGGACTATATAACAATATTAAGGGAGGTTAACATATAAAAAGATTCTGCATCTGGGTTTTTACTTTTTTTGCTATTACCCTTTTAATAAAAAAACAAATCTATCAGTAAGCCATAAATTTCTTCAAGATAAGTATTATTCAATGAAAAAAGAATTTTTCCTTTCAAAAATAGATAAGAGTTTCATTATAGAATTTTTTTCGCAAAAGCATCAGGAATTTATAACAAAATACCAAATATTAACTACAACCATTTTCACCATTTCTACTGGCTTTGCAATAGCATACGCAACAAGCCAAATACAAACTGCTAATCGTTTGAACATGATTGTATTTTCATTATCTTATGGTATTTTGGGATTTTTCGGTCTGACATTGATTTTTCAGAATTATTTTAAATCTCTCAAAAACCAATTGTTAAGCATAGGAGATAGTATTGATAGATAAAATAACGATAGATCCGATAATCGGTTTAGCTCTCATAATTATAGCAATATTGGTGATAGCCCGAACAATGAAGTAAAGCTTATAATCTCGTTCGCATAATTATCCATCAATATGTTCTCCAGTTTTGCTCTAGGACTCGTCCCTAGGCGACACTGGGCTAATTTCTGCTTGATAATCTAGCTGCTTCATCTGCGTAAACTTGTGTACAATCGACCAAAGGAATATCAACATCTTGTTGTTTTATCACTGGCGGCAGATCTGTGCACGCTATAAGAATTGCTTCTGAACCTTGTTTTTTCAAATTACCGATGGCTTCTATTAGTTTTTGCTTATCCTTTTTTGCTGCTCGCCCTGCTAACTGCGCCATTATTGCTTGAGTTACTTCTTCCTGATCTTCTGGAATTGGCTTTATTAATTCTGCTCCAATTTTTTCAAAATCTTTGTCATAAACTTTCTTTCTGAATACAGCCACTTCCGTTCCTATAATTCCAACTTTTTTGCAGCCATGGCTTTTTACATACTTTGCGTTAACTTCCGCTATTCCTATTATCGGTATTTTCACTGATTTTCTGATGTCTTCTAGGAGGAATTGCACTGTATTGCAGGCTATTACTAAGAAATTGCATCCATCATCTTCCAGAGTCTTTGCTGCTTCAGAAAGCATGCTTAATGTGATCTTTTCATTCTCTAAACTCTCGACTACGTCTGGTATCGGAGCACTGTAGATTATGATGCGCGGGAAATCACTGTCATACTTTGCTCCAAAGTTGTTTTGGTAGTACTTTATTATTTTCATGTATAGATCAGCAGTTCCTTCAGGACCTAAACCGCCAATTATGCCTATTGTTTTCTTTTTCATTTTGATCATCTAAGTTGCTGATAAGTTTTCTGAACTTGCCTCATTAATTCGTGCAAAGAAGATGTTAATTGTGATACAGTATATAATTCTGTTCTTGCTTCCATCCTGCTCCCTCGCACGAGATTTTCTTGGAGAAAAGCAGGCAAATATTCGTTTTGAGAAGACGATATCACTTCTCTTACTTTTGATTTACCATCGCTAAAATTCAAGTGAGGGAATTCTCCTGGTCTCGTGTACCAAGTAATTGGAGTCGGGTTTTGTCCAGTTTTTCTGTATAATTTCAATACACCAACATTTAATGGCAGATCCTCTCTAACAGGCCCTGTGCAAGATGCTGCCCCAATCAAATCTCTTAATGCTAACTCTTCAGCGTAAACAAAAGGGGTAAAGTCCCTGGCATTTGTTCCGCCTTCAAATGAAAATGCTTCAGTTGGATCAATCGCTTCTGCAACCTGAGTCAAAGCTTGTTGGAATTGTTTAGATGCAATAACATCTTCCATTTTAACGACTTCTGGCAGACCTAGGACATTTGCAATCGCTTGTAAATATGCCCCCCTTCTTCTAGTATTTTCAAGCAAATATTCAAACTCAGGCCTTCTCACCGTATCAAGGAATCTCTCTACTATTGCTCCCCCCGGATTACTACTAGGCAGATCAATCAATATTCTTCTCATTTGTTCATCAGAAAACCTATTCCATCCCTCATAAATAGTTGTATCCACAATTCTGTATGCGTTAGGGTCTCCCATTTGCCTGCAATATTCACACCCACCAGTAAAAAGGTCTAAAAGCCAGACATTATCTGCCCCTATTATTCCTTGCGACTTTCCTCTTTGAAGTGAAGAAGGATAGCTTACACCTTTTGTTATTACAGGCGTTCCATTTGTGTTAGTCGATTGCCAATTCTCAACAAGACTAGTAAAATCTGGGGCAAAGAAAACTCTGTCGCTTGCATATCTAGTTCCTGGTTGAAGCAACGCTAATGCGAGCCGTCTTGATTTCTCTGCGGATGCGTCAGTTCTAAGGCAAACCTCTGGAACAACAAAAACATTTGAACCATCTGACCTTTCTGATATTGCATCTTGGCTCATAACCAAATAAGGAGCTATCGATTCCCAGGAATCACCTTCAATTCCCAGTAAATTCGCATATCTTATCAATAATTTTTTTTCATCTTTCAATCTTCTAAGAGTGCTTCTAACCATTTTTATCCCCTTTCTCAAGTCTTTTTTCAATTCTTTCCTTCAAAGGAGGGCCAAAGTACAACCAATTTCCACTTGGCGCAACTGGTCTATACTCACCCTCAGTAGGCCAAAGAAACTCTGCTAAACCAGTAAGAGCAACTTTTCCTAAACCATATTTTTTAATCAAATTTTCATTCATTTTTCCCACTTCCTAACAAATTCCCAAACAAATCTCTAACAAAACTCGTCGATACTCTGGCTGGATCGTAAACAAACAAAGGTCTTACTACTTTTAGGGTTTCTAGAACTTCACAATCATTAGCTCTAAGCGTTTCTCCTGTGTCCGAATAGTCAACAATAAAATTTATCGGGTTTGGACAGTATCGAGTTAGTTTAGGCAGAACTTCTATAGATCCATCATAGGGTTCTAGAATTGTATATCTGCAATCATCACCAAAAAATTCAGATTCATCTATCCACCTTGCAGCTAAAACCCCGTATTCGGAATCATAATACTTCTCTGGGCAGCCAACTGTTACAAATCCCCTATCAGGTCGTGGTCTATAACGGTCTGGGTTATCTGCCACATAATCCCCGCATGCTAGAACAATTCTTCCTACAGGCGAATTAAGCCTAGCCACTCCAAAAGAAAGATTTGGAATGATCTCTTCATATTCTCCAGGATAAACTCCACCATCTATTCTATCGCCACGAATCATGCTAACTGTGTCACTAGGCCTGCCAAGAACAAATCTTGCATCATCTGCTTCTACTAGATAACCTCTTCCATTTGGAGTAATTCCTAGCCCGCCAAAAACAGACTTGGTTATAGAGTCAAGGCTCTTTCCTAGTTTTGGTAACAATATCCTAGGTCTATCACTCATCCTTATCACTCCCTTTAGGGCCAGAGCCCGGACTTGAACCAGACCCAGAAGCTCCACAGGCTCCTATGCTAACCTCTACACCACTCTGGCCATCCGCAGAAACGGCTAACTTATTGCCGCAAAGAACAACAGAAACTTCAGTCCCTTCAACCCAGCCAAGCTTAGCGCGAAGGCTGATTGGAATGCTTATTCGGCCTTTAGAATCAATTTTAGAAGCAGCGGGATTCTTGACAGTGAACTAATTCACCTTTTGTGAAAACGTTCCTCTCTCATCTTTAACACCTTGTTACCTAGTAATAGTAAAACTAGTATAAATATATTTAGGTGGGAAAAATTTTGCTATTTTGTAGAAGATAGAAATACTTATACGAAAAATCTCACCATATATGGCTATGGCAACGAAGACAAAATTAAGGGGGAAAGAAGGTGATCCAGCAAAATTGATAAAGGGTATGTTGTCTCATTTAAAAGGAAAAATGACCTCAGTAGAATTACAGCATGAAGCAGTGAAAATATGGGCTGAAGAGGTGGACTAATTGAAAGGCATCTTAACTAAATCAAAAAAGAATTCTGTTGAGTTAGAAGATGAAATAAAGAAAATCTGGGCTGAAAAAACTTTAGAATATTGACACTTTAGTTTCATTTGATAAGGACTTTGACGGTGTTAAAGAGATAAAAAGAGTAGAACCCAAAGATGTTGCTTAACCTACATCCCATCTTTTTTAGACAATTCTCTTTTTCTCTCCTTCATCATAGCGTAGAAAAAACCTGATATCCCGCTGAAAACCCCCTCCTCAAACATTTCTCTTGCCATATCCTCCGGCGGCATTTGCTTCAGCCCGTTTTTTCTTTCCTTCCATATTTCAGGGAATAATTTGTCTGAGATGTTAGCAGTTATTATTTCAGGTATCGCCTCAATTTCATCGCTCGGGATATCAACGTGAACCTTTGTCATGTCTTCAGGAAATTCTGTGGCAGGATTTTGCACGCAATCGAAGCATATGTGCTTCTCGAATTTTTTTATCATCCCTTCTGGACATTCCATCCCCTTTCCGCAGAAGCTGCAATTCACCTTCATCATTTTTTCTTCATTCTTCATTTAACTCAACCCCCAATTAAAAATATGGATTAAAGAAATAAAAAGCAGAGCACTTATGTTTCAGATAAAGCTGCAGCAACTCCGAATACTCTCATCTTCTTCTCTGGTGTCAGAATGATTATCTTCTCGCCATCATAAGCAATCTCGCTCTCGAATAACAGCTTGTTCTCCTTCATCTCAGCCCTGACGTATTGCAGCCCAATTATGCACATAACCTCATTTGGAATATCATCCTTGAAGAATTTGTTTTTGGTTATGCTCACGCTGAGCTCTTTCAGGCAGTCCATCCTATCAGATATAACAGACCCCCTTTTCAGCTCTTCAACTTCCGCTCCTTTCACAGATACGCCTAACCTGTCTCCGCATGACGCTTTGTCGTAATCTTTGTCATGGATCTGAATGGACTTAATCATCACTTCTTTTTTCGCCGGGAATAAAGTCAGCTTGTCATATTTTTTGATTTCACCTGAAGCAACAGTCCCAAGCGCAACATTGCCTACACTCTTGACAAGGAAGGAATGGTCTATCACAACTTTCGGCTTGCCTTGGATGTTCTCCTGCTCTATTTCAGACAGAAACTCGAATATTTTTGTTGGGTTGTTTTCTAGAATCGGGAAATCCCTGAGAGATGTTTCCTGCAATATTGGCTTTATCTCATCTTTTTCCATTACATCAAGCACAATAGCACCTTTCTTCTTGAGGGTGTCGACTGCGATTATGCATTCCCCTAGGATATTCTTCGGCAGGTCTGCTGTCAGATAAAGGATTGTGAATTGCGACATGCTCATTGCCTGGAACAGCGTTTGCACTTTCTCTGGGTATTTCTCGGGCTCTATGAATGTGAAGTATCTGCCTTGAAAGGATGTGTTGTATAGAGTTATGTCTGAGGATGTTCCTTTTTTGCCGAGTTGTTTTGCCAGGCCTTTGCTGCCGATGATAGAGATGTTCATATGACCAATATTTTATTGCACTAAAGGATTTTTTAGGCTTTTGGTTGTGATGACTGACTGATTGGTAATTGATTTTCTACTTTAGAATATTGATATTCTGATTTCTTTCGACAAGGACTTTAACAAGGCCAAAGGAATAAAGAAGGTGAAGTCAAAAGATGTGATATAAACATTAAATCTAGTTCCTGTTAAAATCAGAAAGATGCTTCCCGTTTAACCTAGAAGAGTCATATTCAACTTCTACTGGAATATAATCCATTTTAAGCACAGAATCTACCAAATCTTCTGCATCTCTCATACATTGCACGCTTCCGTTAAAAGAAAAACAGGCAAAAATTTCTGGTAATATATGACCAGGATATAAAGTTCTCACCCAACCTCCTTGTTCATTTAGTAAATCCACGGCATTACTATAGGGATTCTTCACTAGTTTGTACATGAAATTACCTATTCTATCCAACTTTTACATAATTGCTCCATATAGGATCATCTTGATTTCGGCCCCATCTTTCACCCATGACTTCATAGAATGAATCCACCTGAGAAGCTACAACGATAAATTGCCTAGTGATTAAATTTTTAAAAACTGTGTATCCTTTTCGACCAGTGTATTGCCCTGCATCTATGCTATTAATCCCAAAATGCATCATATTTTCACCTTTATTTTCCTATTCAATAGAAGGAGATCTCAAAAGAACCCACCAGTAATTTGTCGCGAAGAATTAAAATCAATTTACGCAAGTCCAGAAAATAAAAAAATAAATACTAACAAATCACAAATAGTATAGCTATTCTCTACTGACTTCACAACTCTCTCAGCTTTTTCATCAACTCTTCCTTCAGAATTTTAATTCTTCTTGGGTTCCTTATCCCCAAGTATTCAAACTCCTTTCTGGCGGTTTTTACTATTTCTCTAAGTCTTTTTGGATAATCTGTTAACCTATATTTCCGAACAAGGTTGAGATACTTCTTCAACTCCACACTTGAGTTAATAAGAACATTCAAGATATCAGCCCTATCTTTCTGACCTTTTATCGAATCTCTTCTTTCAAACTCTGCCTGCTGCTTGAGAATCAACAGAACCTCAGGATTCACAACTCTCATCCCCTCTATACTAGTTGACATACTTTTAAGATCTTCCAAAGGGACTACAAGTTTAGAGAAAAAGGGCACATATATGTCTACTGATATTTCATCCACTATTATCTCATATTTTTTGAGGTTAGTATTTTTCTTTAGTCTATACTCCATACCCATCTTTTCAAGAGTGTCAAAATCAACTACAACATCTATATCCTTGGATTTCAGTGTTTTAGTGTGTAGATAAGCAGCCCATCCGCCAATAATTATGAAATCAAATCTTTTGGATATTTCTATGAGCACTTTCCAGCTTTTATCTGTAGCAATGTCATTCCAAAATTCCATTTATCTTCGCCTCTAAAACTTTCAAGAATTCCTGGGAATACCATGTATTAATGTTCCAAAGGTCAACAAACAATTGAGCGATAGGTATTTGTTTGAATTTCATAAGATGCTTATCAGTCTTAAGAACAATGACATTGGGCCTGCCTTTTTTTTCAGCAAACCTCTCTTTAACTTTCTCTGCATTCCCATATGCAAACACTTCTGAATAATCTGAAGGTGTAGAATTGAACTTGAATTTAAAACCAGAATAAGCCGTAAACATATTTACAGGAATAATCTTTTCGATTTCAATAACAGATATATTAGAAAAAGTTTGATAAACAATATCTTTGTCCAGATTTCTTGTAGAAGCCCAGTAAAGAAGTATTTTTTTGGCACCGATGACTGTAAAACCTCTTGGCTTCTTTTCTATTGCATTCATTGATGCTAATGGTTCAACAGCATGGTTAACATTCCCTAATGAGACTCCACATCTTTTAGAAAGAAAGCTCTGAGTAATAAAACTCTTTTTCTCTTCTAAAACTTGATATAATATCTCTCTGTATATCCACTCTTTCTTCTTCATGTTTCAATATTTATATTTAGTTATATATAAATCTTTCGAAAATTATCGAAACATAATCTATCCAACCAGACTAACAAGAATCGCCTTCTGAATATGCATCCTGTTCTCGGCCTGGTTGAAGATTATTGAGTTTTTGTGGTCGATCGCATCCCGTGTGATCTCATACCCAACATGCGCAGCAAGACAATGCATAATCTTTGCATGGCTTCCAGTGTCTTTCAGTAGTTTAGCGTTAACCTGGTAAGGCATGAATGTTTTCATTCTTCTCTCTTTCTCTGCTGCGAACTTAGGGTCTTTCATAAATTCTATGTTAACCCATGTATCTGTGTAGACTATGTCAGCATCCTTCACAGCAGACTTAAGGTCTTTTGTCTCTTCATACAGTCCTGTTGCTTTTGCCTTTTTTTCAAGTTCAACATCAACTGCATCAGGATCTTTCTCAGGAATCGCTAAAACAACTTTCATTCCAAGTTTTGTTCCCGCACATACAAGCGAGTTACTAACATTATTTGCAATTCCTGTGTAGACGAGTTTTTTTCCTTTTAAACTACCTATATGCTCCTTAATAGTCATCATGTCCCCTAATCCTTGGCATGGATGGTATTTCTCGCAGAGCATGTTGATGACCGGTTTTTTGACTGAATCAGCTATCTCCCGAATGGTTTTATGTTTTTTAACTCTTGCCGCAATCACATCGCAGTATCTTTCCATGGAACGGACTTCATCCTTGAGCTCAGCTCCTATTGACAATTGCGAGGACTGCCAATCCAGAAATATAGCATGCCCACCCATTTGAGCCATACCCGCTTCAAATGAGCATCTAGTCCTTGTCGAAGATTTTTCGAAAAGCATTATTAGAGTCTTTTTCTTCAATACATCGTAATATTTCTCTGGATTTTTTTTGATCTTGATCCCTAGATCTATCAGATATTCCAACTCTTCCTTTGTGTAATTTTTCAGCGAAAGCATATCCCTTCCTTTCAGTTGCATGTCAATCATCCTCCACTACTACTATATCCCCAAGAGTTAAAGAGCCTTTCTCTACAGCAGGATCTAACCTTCTTGACTCGTAAATCTGATTGAGTTTTATCTCCAAAAAATCCTCAATTTTTTTTGTGAGTTTTGCATCAGGAATCATCTGCTGGGATTCTACTCTTTTAATCAGTGACTCCTTTTCTTTTATTTTTAGTGCAAAATCTTTTCTTTCTAGGCCTATCTTCTGGCGGGCTTGAATTATAAGCTTCCCATAATTTGGCTTGAAATCCTCTTCTGGCTCTTCTAATTCTGACTTGGCTTCTCTTTTAACAAAAGTGGTTTTTGGTTTGTGTTTTATTTCTTCTATTATTTTCCCGAAGTTGCCACAGACTTCGCAAACCTCTATATGAGCCCCTTCAACCTCAGCGAGGAAAAGTTTGTCTGTGTTCCTTCCGCACAGTGTGCATTCGGTCATTGGATGCCTACCTCATAAATTCTTTCTTCTAATGTTATTTTAGTGGGGAAGAATTAATTTATTATCCGGTGTATTCCTCTGCTCTTAAAATTGATATATGTGGTAACGGTATTTTTGAAAAAATTAGCTAAGATTTGTCGTTTTCGAAGCAACATAGCCATGAACAAAAACTTCAATCCTTACTTCTTCAGAATCAACTCCCCACAGTTTTGCATAGTATTCTTGAAGTATTCCTATACTTGGTACCAGACTTCCAAAAGGCCAAATACCCTGAGGAGCATCTCTACTTTCAGAGGAAATTGCTCTAGCATATCTTGGATGAAGACTTCCCATAAAAATAATTATTTCTTTTATTATTTATATTTCAACTACCTTTAGCACGAGTAGTTAACTTTCGTACATCTGATTTTCCTACAATCTATTAATCGTCTCAGAAGCACCAAGGGAGGTAAGTACTATACGAGAATTTCATACCGATGCTATTTATCTACTATTCGGCATCATCTAAATTTTGTCTTAAATCTATTTATTCTACCTTTCAAAAATATTAGTAAGGATACATTTTGGTGAAAATAGGAATAGTTGGCGCTGGTCCTGCTGGATTGTTTTCTGCATATAAGTTGTCACAAAAAAAAGGTTTGGATGTCACATTAATAGACATGGGTAAACGCGTTGAGAATAGAACACCCAAAGACATTATGTGCGGCATCGGGGGAGCTGGAACATTTTCCGACGGCAAGCTGCATTTCAGCCCTGTGCTAAGCCATGAGAAAATACTGCATCTATTTTCTATTCCTGAATACCAGAAATACCTTGATCAAGTTGATAAGATATTCATAGATTTTGGGGTGAATTCTGAGTATTATCCAAAAGATATGGATAAAGCAAATGAATTTGTTGAAGAGGCGAAAAAACGCAACATTAGGCTGGTCATCAGAAAGATAAAGCATGTAGGCACAGACAAGCTTCCGCCTATAATGAAGAGCTTTCAGGATTACCTAGAAGATAAGAAAGTCAACATAATAAATGAAACCCAAATCACAGATTTGTTGATAAATGATTCTAAATGCTGCGGGATTGTATCAAAGTCAGGGGAAAAGCTTAAGTTTGATAAAATTATTCTAGCTACAGGCAGGATTAATGCAAAGTGGCTGCAAGACCTTTCTTTAAAGTACAAGATTCCCTATGATTATGATAAGATAGAAGTTGGTGTAAGGGTTGAATTCCCTGCTATTGTTATGAAAAAATATTCTGACCTCATGTATGAAGCTATATTCATGCTTCAATCAAAAACATTTGAAGATGTTGTAAGGACTTTTTGCCCTTGCCCTAATGGGTTAGTGGGAATAGAAGATTATGAAGGGTTTGTTTGTGTGAATGGCCACTCCAACTCTGATCATCTCTCAGAAAATTCCAACTTTGCTTTAGTCTCAGAAGTTGTCCTGACAGAGCCTATTGAAAACACGACTGAATATGCTAAATCTATAGCTCAGCTGGCTACAACTATAGGCGGGGGGAAGCCTATTCTTCAAAGGTTGGAAGACCTGAAGAAAGGAAGAAGAAGCACTTGGGGAAGAATTAAAAAAGGTTTAGTTGACCCTACCTTAAAGGATGTAGTTCCTGGGGATATCTCAATGGCTTTGCCTCACAGAGTTGTTGTAAATATTATTGAAGGTTTAGAGAAATTGGATAAGGTTATGCCTGGAATAAACTCTGGCTCCACTCTTCTTTATGCTCCTGAAATCAAGCTTAGGTCATCAAAGATCAGGACAAGCAAGTATCTGGAAACTTCTGTTAAAAACTTGTTTGTCGCTGGGGATGGGGCAGGTGTGTCGGGTAATATAGTTGGCGCTGCTGCTACTGGGCTGATCGCAGGGGAGGGAATAATTAAATCTATTTAGGGAGGTGTGCATTTGACTGGAACAATAGTTGTGGGTACCCAATGGGGAGATGAAGGAAAAGGAAAAATTGTCGACTATCTAGCAGAAGAGGCTGATGCAGTTGTTAGATACCAAGGCGGGAATAATGCTGGGCATACAGTTGTTGTTGAAAAAGAAGTTTACAAATTCCATTTAATTCCATCCGGTGTTGTTCAAGGCAAGTTCGGTGTTCTAGGTGCAGGAATGGTGATCAATCCAGAAGTATTATTAAAGGAGATAGAAGATTTGGAAAAAAGAGGGATTAATCCTAACTTGTTGATAAGTCAGAAAGCTCATATAATATTTCCTTTCCAAGTTCAACAGGACGGATTATCGGATGTTGCTCAAGGAAAACTATCCGCTGGATCGACAAGACGAGGAATAGCCTCAACATATTCTGATAAAACAGCGAGAAATGGGATAAGGGTTGTTGATCTCTTGGATAAAGAAATCCTGAAAGAAAAACTGGAGAATTTATACAGAATCAAAAAGAAGACACTAGAATATGTCTACAACCAAAAAATAGAATCAGATGAAAAACAGGTGTTTGAAGAATATTTTAATTATGGCAAGAAATTATCTAAATATATCGGCAATGAATCCAAAAAAATCAATGAATTATTAGATCAAGGAAAAAATATCCTGTTTGAAGGAGCACAGGGAACTTTATTATGTCTGGATCATGGAATGTACCCATTCGGGACATCATCTAATACAATAGCAGGTGGAGCATGCACAGGAACAGGTGTTGGGCCGACAAAAATTGATAAAGTTTTCGGAGTAGCCAAAGCATATACATCAAGAGTTGGCAAAAGTCCATTTCCAACAGAACTCGGGACTGATGAGCAAACTAAAGGTGAAGGAACTTGGGATAAAATAGAGCCAACTTTTGAAAAGCAAAAATCAGAAGCACTGGGGAAAGCCAATCAGGAAAATGAATATTATCAGGGTAAATATATGAGACTTAAAGGAAAAGAATACGGCACGACCACTGGCAGGCCTAGAAGATGCGGATGGTTGGACCTTGTAAATATAAGGCATGCAGTAATGGTAAATGGATTGAGTTCATTAGCAGTAACAAAACTAGATGTTCTTGGCGGATTGAAGAAACTGAAAGTCTGCACTGCATACAAATATAATAATAAAATAATAGAAAATCAGCCATTTGACTTGAAAGTATTCAGAGGATCCGAACCTGTATATGAAGAGCTGGAAGGATGGGATGACCTAACAGAAAAAGAGTGGTTAAGAATCGCAAAAGAAGGGTACTATACATTGCCAAAGGAACTTAGAAATTATTTGAAATTTATTGAAGATAATGTTGGAATCCAGGTGAAATTCATTTCATTTGGAGCTGGCAGAGAATTTACAATAGACTTGAGGTGAATAGATGAATGAGTTGACAGCGATATCCCCGGTTGATGGCAGATACAGAAAAAAAGTAGAAGCACTCTCAGAATATTTTTCAGAGTTTGCATTAATTAAGAATAGAATAAGATTAGAAGTCGAGTATCTGATATTTCTCTCAAAACAAGGAATTGTAAGGAAGTTGACAAATGATGAAGAAAAAATCTTGAGAAAATTGTATTTGAAGTTTGACTTAAAGAATGGTGAAGAAGTAAAATCAATTGAAAAAATAACTAACCATGATATGAAAGCAGCTGAATATTTTATCAAAAATAAAATCAAGGGAACATCATTAGAAGATTTCACAGAAATAATTCACATTTGTTTAACAACCTGGGATATTAACAACATAGCCTATGCGTTATCAATCAAAGAGTCATTGAAAAACATTTTTCTAAAAGAAATTGAATCAGTAGAACAGGCATTAACAAAACTAGCCAAAGAAAATAAAGATGTAGTGATGCTTGCGAGGACACATGGCCAACCAGCCGTCCCAACAACATTAGGAAAAGAAATTTTTGTGTTTGCTCATAGATTAACAAGACAAATTAACCAACTTAAAAAAATTCGATTGACTGCAAAGTTCAATGGAGCTGTAGGAAATTATAATGCTCATGTTGCAACATACCCGAAAGTAGATTGGATAAAGTTTTCAAAAGATTTTATTAGAAGTTTTGGGTTAGAAGAGAATTTAATCACTACTCAGATAGAACCATACGACAATTTCGCAGAAATATTCCACAACATAATCAGAATTAACAATATTTTTCTTGATCTTGACATGGATTTGTGGACTTACATCAGTATGGATTATCTAAAACAAAAAGTTAAAGAAGATGAAATTGGCTCATCAGCCATGCCTCAGAAAGTCAACCCGATTGATTTTGAAAATAGTGAAGGAAACATTGGGGTAGCTAATTCGTTGTTGAATTATTTTTGCAATAAACTCGCCATCTCTCGATTACAAAGAGATTTGTCAGATAGTACTGTTATCAGAAACATAGGTGTTGCATTTGCACACAGTATAATTGCATATCAAAGCACATTAAAAGGATTAGAAAAAATAGAAGTGAATAAAGGAAAAATTAGTCAAGATTTGAAGGATTATCCTGAAATTATCTCTGAAGGGATTCAAACCATTCTTCGCCGGGAAGGAATAGAAGGAGCCTATGAAAAAATGAAGGAACTGACTAGAGGGAAAAAAATAGGAAAAGATGATATCAAAAAATTTATTAAAAACCTGAATGTTGCTGAGGAAGTTAAAAAAGAACTGCTGGAATTGGCACCTGAGAATTACATTGGGCTCGCCAAAAAAATATGTGATATAAAACTTTAAGTTTAGAGGATAATATTTATGATCCAACCCCATACATTAGATTCTCCAAGCACATTTACATATCCTGGAAGAAATGATATTTCAATTCTGGTTGCTTTAGCATTAGTTCCTGATGCAAAATCAATATTGTTGCTGGGTTCTGGTCCAATTGAACCTTTTGTTTTAGCAATGAATCCAGAAATAAGAAAAAGAGATATCAAAATAGTGGCAGTTGATAAGAACAAGGAAGGATGGGAAATTATTCACAAACTACAAAAAGGGGAAAAAATTCCTTGGTCTCAAATAAGCAGTATTTGCAAGGATCCTGATGAACCTAACAGAGACATGAGTACAGATAGATTAAGCGGTCATTTGAATAAATTAGCAAGATATGGAATTTGTCTGGATGAAAATGGATTTAGTGTAACTTCCGATGCAAGAAAAAGAGTTGCCTTCATTTGCCAAGATGCTGTTCAATATTTAATGGAAACACAAGACACATTCCCACTAATTATTGCAAATTTTCTGCTGAGCAACATGAGGAGAACAGGTTATGATTTAACTGAATTCCTTTTATTAATTAGAAAGAAGCTGACTGATGACGGGATACTGAGCGTGAATACAACACCCATGGAAACTTTCGGAATTCAAAAAAATATGGAATTAGATCCAAAAAAAGCACTTTTAAACGAATTTTCGGAAAAGTATGGGTTTGATGTTGCTTCAAATATGATTTTTGAGTTAGCATTGACTGGTAGAGGGGATTTTATAGGATCGACAAATATACTTGCACAAAAAAGTAGTAAGTTATTATTTCCTGATTGGTTTAAAGAGGGTATTCAATCTGAGTTAAAGGAAATTAGTTTGGAGTATAAAAGAAGAAAGTCCTTGCTTCCGCTAAAAGGCATTAATCCCAACAGCATAAATCTAATCTTTTTCTCTTCTAAAGATGGATATTGTATTGATGTTAAAATAGACGATATTTTGAAACATTTAGAGTTGCAAAGAATAATTAAGCTTAATTTTCTTGAAAAAATCTATGAAAATTATCTACAAAGAGTTCGATGAACCTTCATTTTTTGATTTTATATTTCTCAATGATTAAAATAATAGTATGGTTGATGACAAAATAAGGCCTTACTCGTCAAAATATGCCAAAGTATCTGGTAAACCGGATACTGATGCAATACCATATGAGAGAATACCTCAACTGAAAAAAATGGTTAACAAAGAATCAGTTGTTTTGGATATTGGCATGGGAACTGGATATAAGACTATACCCATTGCGAAATTTTGCAAACATTTCTATGGCCTAGACCCGAATTTCGAATTGCTTCAAATAGCAAGAAAAAACAAAAAAGAAAATATGACAAATAACGTTAGTTTTATTAAAGGTATCGCTCAAGAGCTTCCTTTTAGAGGTAGTATCTTTGATTTAGCAACAGTCCTTTTGGCCAGATTGGACTTCAGGGAAGTATTCAGAGTTTTAAAACCTGGAGGAAGAATTTATATAGAATATCCAGGTGAAATGGATAAGAGGGATATGAAACTTTTGTTCGGGAGCGACGATAAAGGACCAAGAGGTCATCAATGTGATATTAAAGAGGGGGGGAAATTAAAACTGCTAGAAAGAGATTTGAAATTATTAGGTTTTAGCAAGATCAGAAGCATGTCGATTTTTTATGACTGCTACTATCCTACGATTGATGATTTAATCCTTTTGCTGGAGGAAGTAAAAGTCACTGTTAGGAACTTTTCTAAAGAGAAAGACGTTAAAGTATTAAATGAGATCCAAAAAAAGTTCAGCACAAAAAGAGGAATAAAAATTAGAAGGCATGATATAATTGTTATTGGAGAGAAACCCTAGAATTCATGATAATAATATAGAATTCTCTCAAGTAACATTTAAGTATCTTCTTTTCCTAATTATACCAGTGATATTAGTGGGTGTTGACCGGATTGGCATCTGAATCCTTGCTTTTATTTACTTTAAACTCTAATCTTTTGTTTGTATGGTGTGAATAATGGCTACAGTCAAGGAACAAGAAGAGCAAGTCCAAAAATTCTGGGAAAAGAATAATATCCCGAAAAAGGCTTTAAAGACCAACAAAGGAAAAAAGAAATTCTACTTTCTTGATGGTCCGCCTTACGCCACAGGTTACATTCATCTAGGCACAGCCTGGAACAAGGTTTTGAAGGATTCGTTTCTGAGATACAAAAGAATGAAAGGTTTTGATGTATGGTCGCAGCCTGGATATGATACTCATGGCTTGCCTATAGAAAATAAAGTCGAGAAAAAGCTCAACATGAAATCCAAGCAGGATATTGAAAAAATGGGAGTCGAGGAGTTTAACAAGGAATGCCGAAAATTCGCAACAGAGTTCATAAGCATCATGAATAATCAATTCTTTAACCTGGGTGTATGGATGGATTGGGACAACCCGTATTTGACGCTGAACAAATCCTACATTGATGGCGCATGGTACACATTTAAAGTTGGGTTTGACAAAGGCCTGCTTTACAAAGACAAATACTCCGTGACAGTATGCCCGCACTGCGAGACAGCAGTAGCATATAACGAGATTGAATACCAAAATGTTTCTGATTCTTCATTATACGTTAAATTTCCTGTAAAAGGAGAAAAAAAAACTTATTTGTTGATTTGGACCACTACCCCGTGGACTCTGCCTTCAAACACAGGGATAATAGCTAAGCCAGATGCAAGATATTCTTATGTAAAAGTGGGAAATGATACACTGATATTTGCCGAGGCGCTTGTAGACAAAGTTATGGAAAAAGCAAAGATAGCCGAATACGAAACAGAAAAAGTTGTTCTTGGTGAAGATCTTGAAGGAATGGAATACATTCATCCGCTTTCTGATATATTTCCTTTTCACAAAAACATAAAGAATGCCTGGAGAGTCGTATTATCAGACCAATTCGTTACACTAGAGGATGGGTCTGGCCTAGTCCATTGCGCCCCTGGACATGGGGAAGAAGATTACAAGGTTGGAAAGGAGAATGGATTGCCGATAGTCTCTCCGTTGAATATGAACGGGACATACAATGAAGAATGCGGGAAATACTCTGGAAGGTTTGTTAAAGATGTTGACATTGATATGACCCAAGAATTCAGCGAAAGAGGCATGCTGTTCGCAGCCGAGAAGATATCGCATGACTATCCGTTTTGCTGGAGATGCTCCTCGCCTCTGATATTCATGGCTGTGCCTCAGTGGTTTTTTCGTGTAACTGAAATAAGAAAAAAATTAATTGAAGAAAACAAAAAAGTTAACTGGATTCCTGAATGGGCTGGCAAAAGATTCAACAACTGGCTGGAATCATTAGGAGACTGGCCTGTTACAAGGCAAAGATACTGGGGAATACCGCTGCCAATCTGGGAATGCGGGAAATGCGAATACACAAAAGTTATAGGATCATCTGATGAACTGCCTGAAAGACTGGAAGACCTTCACAGGCCTTATGTTGATGAAGTCTTCCTCAATTGCGATAAGTGCGGAAGCAGGATGAAAAGGATTCCTGACGTTCTAGATGTATGGTTTGACTCGGGATTGGCTGCTTGGGCTAGCCTTGGATATCCGAAAAAAAAGGATCTATTTAAGAAATTGTGGCCTAATGACTTTAACCTGGAGGGACCTGACCAGATTAGAGGCTGGTGGAACTCGCAGATGATAACCAGTGTGATTACATTTGATAGAAGACCGTATGAAAATATTCTATTTCATGGATTTGTTTTAGATGCGCACGGCAACAAGATGAGCAAGTCCAAAGGCAATATTGTAGCTCCGGAAGATATAATCGAAAAGTATGGAAGGGATGTACTCAGGTATTACTTCCTCTCAAGCCCTGCTTGGAATGACTTCTACTTCAACTGGCCTGAAGTTGATACTGCTGCGAAGACCCTGAATATAGTTAGGAATACATTTCAATTCGTCAAAATCTATGTCACCGAATTTCCTAAAAATAAGCCTAAACTAGAGAAAGAGGATGAATGGCTTCTTTCCAGGCTGCATTCAACTATCCAAGAGTATGACGACTACTTCAGCAAATACCAGAACCACAAGTCAATTGAAGCGCTGCAGAAATTCATCTTAGACGATTACTCCAGATGGTATATCAAATTAATCAGGGAAAGAACATGGCCCGGCTATCAAGGCAAAGATAAAGAGTCAGCATTCTATACAATCATGACGGTTGTGGATGCTTTGACAAAAATGCTTGCTCCTATATGCCCGTATATTGCTGAACAAGGCTATCAGGATGTAGTTAAAGCGCTGATCGGGGGGGAAGAGAGTGTTCACTTGTTTAGCCTGCCGGAAGTTGATAAGACTATGCTAAACAAAGAATTAGAAAAAGAGATGGAATTAGTGCAAGTTCTAGTCGAGAATTCTTTAGCCGCCAGGCAGAAAGTTAATCTCAAGCTTAAGTGGCCTGTCAAAGAGATGATAATTGTATCAAAGGAAAAATTAGTTAAGGATGCGGTTGAGAATCTAAGCAACATCTTAGGAAAAATGGCGAATGCCAAGAGCGTTAAAGTTGTTGAGAAAGATCCAGAAGGAGAATTGTCATCAATAGAATTCGACCAAGGAAAGTTATTTTTAGACCTGTCAGAAGATGAAGAGCTAGCTCAAGAGAGACTATATCGGGAGTTGACAAGAACCATTCAGGCTATGAGAAAGAAAAAAGGGTTGATTGTCAGCGATAAAATTGAATTGACAATTAAATCTGACACTGGAACAGAAAAAGTGTTGAAGAAGTTCGCTGCCAAGCTTGAGAAGGATGTTGGAGCTGGTAAAGTACTTGTTGGGAAGCTTGAAGGCAAGAATAAAGATGAATTGAAATTCAAAGACAAAGTAGTTGAAGTTGGGTTTTAGTTACTTTCTTCTTCTTTTCATATATCTGTTTATCCTTCCAGAAATTTCTCCAATCTTCATACTGAGATCACTCAATTTTGACCATATAGCCCAAAGCATGCCAGAAAACCCTGTTATAACTCATCTTTGCCTCTTGAGTTAATAAAAATTTTGCTCAATGCTTAGAATAGTCTGCTAAACTCGTTCAACTTCCTCCTGCGGAGTGTGCGTGAGCACTTAGAAAATAACATCTTTTTATTCATACAATTCAATTACTATCTATGCAAGTCAAAGATGCGATGAACCCAAAGGTCATCTCAGCCAGCAAAGACATATCAATCAAAGAAGCCGCAAGAACATTGACTAAACATGAGATCGGATCTTTAATTATTGTTGAAGACGAGAAAATAGTCGGCGTGATCACTGAAAGCGATATCATAAGAAAAGTTGTTGCAACTGGATTAGACCCGTCTGTGACATTAGTTGAAGAAATGATGACAAAAGATGTTATAACTATTGATGCGGATGCAGAGCTCAATGATGCATGCCAAACAATGGTTGATCATAAAATCAAAAGGCTGCCTGTTCTTGATGGAGGGCAGTTGGTTGGAATCATTACTACTACTGATATTATTTCTGTTGAGCCTAAGCTAATGGAAGAGTTAGGTAAAATCATGCTCTTTTCTGAGAGGCAGGGAGTCGCTGGGTAGTATTTACTTCTATGTGGTAAATAATAGAAATGTTTAAATATTATGGTCTCTATTAGATTTAATTTCATGTCTAAACCATTAGAGTGATTTTATGAGTAAATTAGATAATATGTCTAGAGAAGAGATGGAAGATTATGTTAGATCCACTGGTTGCCGTCATATACAAGGTGTTTTAAGTAGACATGATTTAAGTATCGTGAGTGATGATGTTCTCCGTACAGTAGCAGAAACTGTCGAATCTGGTGAGGAAGGTGGATATGAAGCAGCGCCTGTTGCAACAGGTCCCAAAAGGGATTATTGTGTGACTGCAGCAAATAGTTTTTCTTCTGGTTTTTTATATATAGGAAACCGATCTGGGGAACCAATTGATGTAACAGCTCAACTACAGAGAATTAACGCTGGCGAGCAATTATTAATGGAATTATTTCCGCGAATTCATGAAGTGATAAGGGGAATATATGATAGAATTGGACCTAAAGTCGCAGCATATATCGACTCACCAGGAAAAGCCAGAGGGGCTAGGGCTACATTAAAACCTATAGAATATTTAAGTCTTTTAGCATTAGTTTTACTTGATCCTAATCATAAAGAAAGATTGAATAGTCAATATAGATAATTTTATTGTAACATATTTAGTTATTTTCAATAGAACCTGCAAATAAGTAGTAATCCAACATCAAAGAAATGTTGATTAAACCGTTAAATATTCTCCCAACCTAATTATAGCTATGCCCGATAAAAAAACCCTCAGAAAACAATTCCAAAAAGACTGGGAAAAATACTACAAAATCGACTTTCTCGTTAACAAAGGCTTCCAGAGGAAAATATGCCCTAAATGCGGCAAAGGTTACTGGACCGCCGATCCTGAGAGAAACCACTGCCCTGATCAGCCCTGCCAAGACTACGAATTCCTCGGGAATCCGCCCACCCAGAAGAGGTTTAGTTACATCGAATCCTGGCAGGAAATCGAGAAATTCTTCAAACAAAATGGTCATACAAGTGTTAAGCAATACCCGATTGTCTGCAGGTGGAGGCCTGATCTGTTCTTCACAATCGCATCGATAATCGACTTCCAGAGGGTTGAAAAGGGGCAGGTAGTCTTCCAGATGCCTGCTAACCCGTTGATCGTGCCGCAGTTCTGCTTGAGATTCCCGGACATACCTAACGTCGGAGTCACGGGAAAACATTACACGAATTTCTGCATGGTCGGACAACACTCAATCTACGACGGCAAGCAAGGCTACTGGAAGGAGAAGTGCATAGAATTGGATTACAATCTTCTAACGCAGACTTTCGGCATTCCCCAGAAAGAGGTAGTGTTTGTCGAGGATCTATGGGTTGGTTATGGGGCTTTCGGGTCATCCATGGAGTATTTTGTTAAAGGAATAGAGTTGGGAAACGCTGTTTTCACTGAGTTCATAGAAAACAATGGAGTAGTCAAAGAGATGACAAACAAAGTGATAGATATGGGTGCAGGACTAGAGAGGTTTCCTTGGCTCTGCAACGGAACTCCAACAAGCTACGACATAGTCTTCGGGCCAGTACTCAAGAAACTCAAGGAACAGGCGGGGATAGATTATGATCACGATTTTTTCCTGAAATACTCGAAATTAGCAGGGAGTTTGAACATAGATGAAGTCCAAAGCATAAAGAAAGCCCGCGAAAAAGTGGCAGAACAGCTAGGAGTGAGTGTAGATGTCCTGGATAAGAAAGTAAAACCAATGGAAGCACTGTATGCAATCTGCGACCACACTAAAGCATTAGCAATGGCTATCTCTGACGGGATGCTGCCGAGCAATGTAGGCGGGGGATACAATCTTAGAGTCATTCTAAGGCGTGCTTTAGGATTCATAGACGACAATCACTGGAATATCGATTTGTCAGATGTTTGCTCAATGCATGCTGATCACCTGAAGCCTATGATACCTGAATTGAAAGAAAACATAGAATCAGTCAAGAAAATTCTAGAAATAGAGAGAAAGAGGTTCCACGAGACTAAGCTTAGAACGAAAAGGATTGTCGAAAAGATGGTCGAAGACGGAGAAGAATTCACCGAGGAGAAAATGGTTAGAATGTATGATTCTGATGGGATAACACCCGAGCTGATAAACGACTTCAACCCTGACGTGAAAACGCCAGAGGATTTCTACATCAAAGTCACGGAAAAGCACATAAACCCACCTAAGAAGATCGATACGGAACAGTTGGATGTTGAAGGGCTGTCTGAAACTAAGCTTCTTTTTTATGAGAACTCGAAAATGACCGAATTTAAAGCGAAAGTCCTGAAGATGATAGATGATAAATGGGTTGTCCTAGACCAGACAGCATTCTATCCAGAGAGCGGGGGCCAGAAAGCGGATTTAGGATTTATTGACGATGTTCCTGTTTCTGATACCCAGAAGTTCGGAGGTGTTGTTGCCCACAGGATTTTAGGCACGTTTAAAGAAAGCCAAGAAATCACAGGCAAGGTCAACCTGTACAATCGGGAAATATTAACAAAACACCATACAGCTGTTCATGTGATTAACACAGCTTGCCGAGACATTCTTGGATCATGGGTATGGCAGCACTCAGCCGAGAAAACAACAAAAAAAGCCCGCCTAGACATAACACATTACGACACGCTAACAGATGAACAAATCCAGAAGATAGAGGACAGGGCAAATGAAATCGTCAAGAAGAATTATCCTGTCACAAAAGAAGTCCTACCAAGAGATGAAGCCGAGAAGAAGTATGGGTTCAGGATTTATCAGGGCGGTGTAGCGCCTGAGAAGATGCTGAGGATAGTATCGATTGACAAACTAGATCATGAAGCCTGTGGGGGGACGCATGTTGACAATACAAGCGAGATAGGTTTTATTTCTATTGCCAAGACCAAAAGAGTGCAGGACGGGGTTGTTAGGCTGGAGTTTGTTGCTGGAGATGTTGCAGTCAAGGAGTTGAAAGAAAGCAAGAGGCTGCTGAAAGAATCTTGTGATGTTCTCAAAGTGAAGGAAGATGAACTGCCTAAAAGAGTGGAACAGTTGTTTAATGAATGGAAAGAGAAAAGAAAATTAGTCAAAAACGTGTAGTGTGGCAAAAATCATCAACTCTAACAAAGGTTAAAACAGGCTCAAAATTTCTAGCAGGAATTTTTGCATCTTCATCCTCCAAATATAGTTCCAACGCTTCTTTTAGATTTTTTAACGCTTCTTTCTGTGTTTTGCCTTGGCTAGCTATATTCATCTTTTGAATTTAAATATATTGGAAATTTTTCAACTTCCGCCTGCGGCGTGTCCCGTAGGGACTAATCCCATAACAATTAATTTAACCATTCCCTCCAATAACTATTCATGCAAATATCAGAAAAAGAATGGAAAGAGCTCAAGAGAAAAGAAAAACTGCTCAAGCAATCAGCAAGCATTCTAAGTGTTGAGCCTCAAGACCTGCCTAGAGTAATCCAAAGGTTTGCCAGCGAGATAAAAGAAATGGATGAAAAGCTCAAAAAGTAATCATTACCTCATATACAGAACAAACTCCTAGATATAAGCAAATCACATATCTCAGCCCTAGCATCATCCTTAGTAGGATCGTATAGGGTTTTCTGACCTCGCAGGCTTACAATCGTGAGTTTACTAGAACTGCCATCTGTCTGGATTTCCTGGAGATAGATCTGATCATCAGATGACATGGTCCATTGTTCCAAAGATGTTAAAAAACTATTGCAGTCGAAGCAGTTAGGTGGATAGTTATACTCAAGAATGGTCTGATAGTTTGCAAGCAATATCTTGACCTGAGCCTCTGTGAGATGGTATTTAATGACTCTGCTCTGGGGGATTTCGACCTGGTTGGAAGGCCTTAAGATAATCTCCACAAACAACCCTATTGTTGACCCCATCATTAGAAGAACGAAGACTAAAGCGATGGTTTTTGACATTGGTTTTTTCGGTTGGGTTTTTTTAGCCATGCTATAATTCTCTAGTTTTTGTGTTTTTAATGTTTATTGTTAAGGCTTGAAGTATTCAGGATATCTTCTATGCAGTTCTTCTATTTCTAGTATAGCCCACATTGGGTATATTCTCCCGTTAATAGATAAGAAATCTGTTCCTTCTTGTGTCATTTCTTTTGCAGCAAATTCTTCTCTCCAACCCTCTGTGTCTGGCTTCCCGCCAATATAAAATAAAACAGTTCCAATCCAAGAATATAACTCCTGATAAAATGGAGATATTCTCTCTCTATCTAACCTCCTATATGAAGGTATTCCAGTACTCTCTCTCTCTGCGTACTCATCCAAAGGCTTACGTCTCAAGTCCCAATCCATATTATCCAACAATTTTTAACAGATTAATAATATATACACTCATTCCAACAATTATTCCTAGAGTGAATCAGGGGTAATCGGCTAGCTTGGTTTAGGCTTCAAGCTTGGGGTCTGAGGACAAAATGCTTGCGACCTGGGTTCAAATCCCAGTTATCCCATGTAATAAAAAAATTATTCTATCAGGGATGATTATTTCATCCTGTAGCCAACTATTCCGTCTTCTCTTATTTGCTGAAGTCTTCTTGGATTCTGGATATTTAGCTCTAAAAAACATCTGGATTCCTTTCAATCCCACGATGCAATTCTCTGGCGGCCCATGGAGTTACTTCATCTCCTGTCAAACCAAAAACATCTCTAATTAATTGTGTAGCAACTATTGGTTCCCCAAAAGCGGTTCTTCCGAAATTACTTATTTTTTCAGGTGGTATTGAACCATCTTTAATGCCGTCAACTAATTGCCATGAATAAACAAAATTCCCAGTTCTTTCTGGTATTTCTGGTTCGTATAATATCCACTTACCAAAAGATAATCCTCCGTTTCTGTATCTTACAGGTATTCCGATATTTTTAAGCCCCGACCCAGCAAACTGCGTGATAGTCATGCATTGTCTCCATGCTTATAATAACGAACTGATATATAAGCACTTCTATAAAACCCTTAAATCAAACAAAATCCAATGTTTGAGACCAGTTATCCCACTAGTAGACAGAGTAGCATAGAAATAATATACTCAGTAACATATGTTACTCTATACCATAAAATTTATATACTCAGTAACATAAATAAGTTTATGAAAAAAGAAACACATCTGAAGGCTTTCGAAGAGCATAGAACTGTAATAGACTGGAGCATTGACCGAGGGATAAAAGATTCGCAAAGAATATTGGGTTTGCACACATCCAGAGGTATAATAGAATTATTGTCAGCCTATTTGCATAAAATCAATAAAATTGACTCTGGGGTCCAGATAAACCACAGATGGTTTAAGTCGGAAAAGGTTTATGATAGGCTGCCAGATTTTCCAAATAAGAAAACAATTTTTTCAAAGATGATTGATTTGGAGAATGCTTCAGAAAAATTAAGCTACGGGTCAGAAAAGTCAGAAAAAGAGATTAAAAATGCGATAAAACTATTTAATCAATTGGAAAAAACAATAAAAGAGTTGATGAAAAATGAGAAATAAAATTATCTCCTATGTGCTGAATTTAGTATCATTTATAATTGAGAATAAAGTTTCACCGCAAAAGGTAATCATTTATGGGTCAGTCGCATCAGGCGAATTTGATGAAAAAAGTGATATTGATGTTTTTATCGACATTGATGAAGCAAAAGAAGAAGAAGTAAGGAGGATTATATCGCTGTTTCAGAAAAATTTCAGGGAAAAATGGGAGTTAAAAGGCGTTGAAAATGAACTTTCAGTTATAGTGGGCAAGTTAAACGATAAAAAATGGGATGAACTTAGAAGGGAAATTCAAAGTAATGGCATCCTGGTCTACAGTGTTAACACAGGCTCGCCAGAAAATATGAAACCTTATCTGATATTTAGACTGGATTTCTCGAGGTTGAGAAGACCTGAAAAAATTAGTTTATGGAGAAAATTGTATGGATATAAACAGAAAATTGGAGGTAAAGAATACAAAAAAGAAGGTCTTCTAAAAGAAATAAACGGCCAAAAAATACAAAAAAGTGTCTTAATGATCCCATCTTCGAAAAGCAAAGAATTCAAAGATTTTCTTGGGAAAAATAAAATTAACTACACGGCAAATGAAGTATGGATTGACTAAAGAGTGAATGCTTGCGACCTGGGTTCAAATCCCAGTTATCCCATAAGACAAAAGTGAAAATATGCTCCCGCCAAAAATGAAGCAGCTCGTTTTGCCGAGAGGTTGCTCTTCCTGCAAATACTGCTGCGAGTTTAGCCCGGAATGCTCCTACTTCTCGCCGCTATTTACGAAGGAACAGAAGGATGAAGCCTTGAAAAGAGGTTTGAACAACGACAATTTCAAGAAAGTTGATAAAGGCTTATACACGGTTATACTAAAGAAAGAAAAGGATTATTTAGTGTGCCCTTTTCTGGGCAGGAAGAATTGGGAATGCAGAATAAATGGCTGCAAGCCTTTTGACTGCTCCTTGTATCCGTTCATCTTGATGAGGGATAAGAAAGGCAAAGCTGTGATTGGCGTTTTCAAGAATTGCCCTGGCATAAATAAAATGGTCGGGGGCAAAGCATTTCAGGAGTATGTTTATTACCTCAAGAAAACCTTCGAATCAGAAGAATTCAAAGAATTCATCCAAAAATACCCTAAACACATCTGGAATTATGAAGAAGAAGCTGAGGTTGTAGAAGAAATCGGCCTTAAGATATCCATGTCATAACATCCTTCTTAATACCCCATATATCATTCTCTTTTGTTAATAACACATAATAACCTCTTCCAGCCAAATAATGTGCTTGATTTCCTGCATAAACCAATGCCTGATCCTTCTCTTTATTAAATCCAACCCTTGAAAGAGTCATAATACCTTGAGACTTTGGGTAGATTTTATAGAACTGTTCCCAACCGTCTATATCTGGACGAAAAATCCTATCAAAATCAACCTGACTTATAAGTATGACCTTTGCTTTAATATTAAATGAATTTTCCAATGGATAATTTTGTGTATTCTTGATTTTATAATCATCTAAGGTGTCTTTTTCTATTTCTGGAATCTGCTGACTCACATAATTCAATGTCTGATCCAAAGATTCATGACCACCCAATGAAGCATGATCCATAATAACAATCAAATCTACTTGATCAGTGGCATACATTCCATCGATTAAGCTTGAATAGATAGTATATTCCTCATTTTCTATTTCTTCAACGGGAATACTATTTTTAGAATTCAAAACAATTAAGCCAATCGCTAAAATGATCAACAGCAAGAACAATCCAAAGTAAAGTTTTTTGTTATTCACAGATAAAATATAGATTTCTTCCCTTAAATTAATTACTTAATCTTTCCAGCCTTTCATTCCCCTTTTCTTGCTTCTGGCTTTCGCGAGCATAGTCTTCCTTTTATGGTCTCTTGGATGTCTTCCCATAATCATCACCTACATATGTTTTCTTATGAATGCATTTAATATTGTTGTTAGATTAGGCTTGCCTATCTCTTCAAGGTCATACCTCACCCTTACTAATGGCTTGTTAACTTTAAGTAGCCTCTCGAGATTAATCGGGGTCCCGACAACAACAGCATCGCATCCTATTTTGTTGATTGTATCTTCCAGCTCTTTCATCTGTTTTTTTCCGTATCCCATAGCAGGCAGCAGGTTCTGAAGATGAGGGTATTTTTCCAGTATTTTTTTGATTGAGCCGACTGCAGAGCGTTTAGGGTTTACAAGCTCGCATCCAAGCCTCTGAGCAGCAACCACTCCAGCCCCGAATGTCATGCCTCCGTGGGTTAATGTAGGCCCATCCTCAACAACAAGGACTCTTTTGCCTTTTACTGATGCTGGATCATCAACTGTTATTTTAGAGTTGGCTTTTATTATGATTGCTTTCGGGTTCATTTCTTGAGCGTGGTCTAGGATGATCTTCACATTTTTTAGGTCAGCAGTATCCATCTTGTTTATTATGATTGCATCTGCCATCCGGAAGTTGGTCTCGCCGGGATAATAGGTCTTTTCATTCCCTGCCCTGTGGGGATCAGTAACAACTATATGCATGTCAGGCTTGATGAATGGAGTGTCATTATTCCCTCCATCCCAGACTATAACATCGGCTTCTTTCTCTGCCTTGTCAAGTATTCTCGGGTAATCCACGCCTGAGTAGACGACTAACCCGCGTTCAATGTACGGCTCATACTCTTCCATCTCTTCGATCGTGCATTTATTTTCAACCAGATCTTCGTATTTTTCAAACCTTTGGACAGCCTGGTCAGCCAAATTTCCATATGGCATCGGGTGGCGGACAGCAACAACTTTTATTCCTTTTTTCTTGAGGATGTCGACTATTTTTCTTGAGGTTTGGCTCTTGCCGCATCCTGTCCTCACAGCGCATACTGAAATCACAGGCTTCTCCGAGTGAAGCATGGTATAATCAGTTCCCATGAGCTTAAAGTCTGCTCCAGCAGCATTGACAATAGAACATCTGTTCATCACATACTCATGGGAAACATCGCTATAAGCAAAAACAACCTCTTCCACATGCAGATCTTTGATAAGTTTTGGCAGCTGCTCTTCGGGGTAAATAGGAATGCCTTTAGGATAGAACCTGCCTGACAATTCTTTTGGGTATTTTCTCCCAGCAATATTTGGTATTTGCGTGGCTGTAAATGCGACTATGTTGTATCTGGGATTGCCTCGAAAATAGGCGTTGAAATTATGAAAGTCCCTGCCTGCTGCACCCATTATGATTACTTTTTTTCTTTTCATGTTTCATCTCCTTACAATTCTATTAATTTCGACCTAGTTAAAATTTCCGCTCCCCGCTTAGTCATCAGAACATCATTCTCTAACCTGCATCCACCTACATCAGGAACATATACACCAGGCTCAATCGTGAAAATCATCCCTTCTTTTAGTTTGGCTTCTTCCCATTCCTTCAATTCTCGCTTGGTTTGAGGCTTAGGAGATAAGCTAGGCGACTCATGGACATCCAATCCTAAGCCATGGCCTAACGAATGCTTAAATTCAAATGAATGCTTCTCAAGGACTTTGTTTGCGAGGTCAAAGACTTTCCATGCAGGCATCCCTTCTTCCAAAGTATCAATCGAGCATTGATATGCTTCCTGTGTTGTTTTGATGATTTTTTTCTGGTTTTCATTCAACTTCCCGATCGAGAATGGGACTGTGATATCTGAGCAGTAGCCTTTGTATCTGGCGCCGAAGTCTATCAAGCCTAAGCCTTTTTGCACATTTTTATCCGAGAATGCTGGCTCAGGGTGTATGTACGCTGACCTCTCACCGGATGTAAGAATAGTTGGGAAGGCTATCTCATATGCTCCCCGTCTGATAAGCTCCTGCTCAAGAATAAGCACTAGCTCTTTTTCAGTTATTCGGGTTGATAATTCCTGTTCTATTAGTTTTATCCCATGGTCTGCTATCTGGCAGGATTTTTTGATCAGGCCCATTTCTTCCCTGGTTTTTATGCTCCTGATATCGTCTGTTAGGCTTGAGATGTCTTGGAATTTTTTTCCTTTTAGGTTTTTTGCGAGCTTATAAGGGAATATCCTGTCCATTATCCCGATGCTCTTCTCGTACTTCAGTTTCTCTTTCAAAACCCTAGTCAGGCTGTTGTCATATTCCTTGAGGTTGACTATCTCGCCTGCTTTTGCTTCTTTCACCGCACGGTCGTATTCCAGCCTTGAAGAAACAAGAATGGATTCACTTTGGGTTATTATCAGGCAGCTGAATGCATGGAATCTTGTTTGCTGAAATCCTGTAAAGTATTGGATGTTTGAATCGTGGATAGGCTCGGAGCAGAGGAAGATGGATGCGTCTAGTCTTTGTTTTTCTAGAATGGACTGGAAGTCTCGGGTTTTTGATTCTTTCATAGATATCAGCGCGTATTTAATACTATTTTGGTTTTAGTTAAAATAAATCATTTGTACGTGTTTAGCTACTTTTCCAACGGAGGTCATTTTGACCTCCTTTTCCAAGATTTTCCAAATTTTTGCTAAAAAGAAGGCAAGATTGAGCTCATTTTTATCGAGCTAAACACATACAATCATTTTAAATCCTGTAATGCTAGGAATTAGTTATGGCTCTTCCGGAATTTGACATGAAGTCTACAATAGAAAAATTGTATGGGTTTGACCCTGACTTAAGAAGCGCTGTCAGAAAATTCAACCGACTTCCTGAAGAAGACATTTCAAGAATAGAGGGTATTTATAGGCATTTAAGCGGCGTCAACCCGAAAGATGTTTCCAGAAAAATAAGAGAATTAAAGGATGGATACAGAAAGATTCCTGACATTGCAAAAAGCATCGCAGGCATAAGCGAAACCGCCGACAACAGGATCAAAAGATTGTTCGACAACACAGAGCTTATGGTTGCAGCGCTGGCTTCAAGATTTTACACTGATAGCAGACCTAAAACAAGAGAATTTGAATCTGAATTAGAACATCAGAAGTGGGTTGCAGGATTCCGGCGATATCTTGAGGCAGAACTGGATTTGGTATTGATGATTTACCCGAGAATCAGGGAAAGCGGGATGATAATGAAACGCCTAAAAAATGCATTAAAGCCTTATGGAAGAGAATCATTCCTGGAAAAACTGCCGACTAATGATGATCTGAGGGAAGCTAAAAGCAAGATTATGAGAATGTATGATTTGTTTGAGAAGAGAGAATCTGGGAAGTATGCTTAATTCCTTCTCCTGAACAGAAATATAGGCAAAGCTATCAGAAACATAACTCCTATTCCAAGAAGAGTTGCAATTGTTGACGGGTCAGAAAGCATCACTTTCGCTGTTCCGGTAGGGATAGATAAGATATTGAACAAAGTCAGTGCGCCTATGGCTGCTACAACTGATATGACTAATTTTTCTTCTTGGCCTAATCCTGAGTTTTCGGGAGCAGCATCTTCACCTCGTTTTAGATCTCTTTCTGCCTCTTGAATCAAAGAATCATAAGCCCGCCTATCAAAGTCGAATTCATCCAGATCATCTAATTCAATTTTCTTGTAATCTTCTGTATCTCTATCATCAGCCATAATTCTCTGAATTAATTTAGAATCCTGACAATAAATCTATTTCCCAGCGATCTGAACATCCCTGAAGCTTATGTACGGGCAAACACCAGCAAGAACATTAGAAGCCGAAGTAATTTCAGACTTATCGGATATACTCTCAATCTTCTGAATCATGTCAAAGATATTTCCTATTACTAGACCGCCTTTAATAGGCTCAGCAATCTCACCATCCTTAATATAATATCCAGCCCTTATCTCCGAGGAGAACTTGCCAGTGATAGCATCAGGGTCCATCCAGCTGAACTGTTCAACCAGTATCCCATGATCAATATCCTCAATCATCTCCTCATAGCTGGCATCGCCTGGCTTGACATAGAAGTTGGATATCTGGTTTCCAGGCTCCATTCCATACTTACCGTCAAACATGAAGAACACATCGCTCTGTTTCAAGCCGTTGCCTGTTGATTTGGTGTTATCTTTCAAAGCATAAAACTGGTCATAAACAAACCCTTTGAACACGCCTTTCTCAATGATTGGGATTTTTCTCTCTGCAACGCCTTCATCATCAAACCCGCTGGTGCCTAAGCCGAAAGGGTATAATCCATCAGAAATAATAGTTAATTCATCAGTTGCGACCTTCTCGCCTACAGCAAGCCTGGAGACGTCATTCACTTTCGCAGAGCCTGTAGCATGGCTGCCTAGAACTGTCCCCAACCCATCAAGCACGACTTCAGGAGAGAACACTACTGTAGTCTGCTCGGTCTTCGGCCCTTTCGCAATTGTCTGGTCATTAGCGATCTGTATCCATTTCTTTATTCTTTCCATCGGCAGATCTTGCATCCTTCGCCTATATTCATGCGGCCAGAATTCCATCCTCACATTATTTTTCTTAACTATCAGCGATAACTCTACCATAAAGTTTGTGTCCTCTTTCTGGACATCAAGGCCTTCAGAATTGATTATGTTTGTGAAGCTGTCGTATGACCTGACCTTGCCGAAAGATAACAAGACATCCTTCGACATCTCATTCAGCAGTTGTTCAGCATATTCCTGCACGGCTTGCTCTCCTTTGTTTTTTATTCTCCTGCCTACCACCTCAACTTCAGGATATTTTCCTTGTTTTGGGAATTCAAACTTGACCTTCTCTGTCATCTCAGCAGATTTTATCGCATTAAGGATTGTTTTTTTGATTAATTCATCGGATTTGATGTTGCTCGCACTAAAGCCTATTCCCCCCTTAAGAATGCGTATACCATATCCTGAGTCGAAGACCTTGTTTGCAAAATTTACCCTGTTTTTCTCGAGATGCACCTCATTGATTTCAGTAGACTGCAAGTAGATGTCATAGTCTTTCGCCAATTTCTTAGTTTGATCAATTATTTCCTGCTTCATCCAATCACCGCATTTCTCACTCTCATATACGGGCCGCCTGTGCCTGTTGAAATATAATCTTCCTTCCCTTTCCCGCATCCGCCTCCGCGAATATCAAAATCATCAGTAACCGCATCCACATTGTTGAGGAACTCCAAGACTTTGCCTGATATCGTCACTCCTTTGAATAAGCCTGACAGTTCCCCATCTTTTATCTGCATCGCGCTATGTATCACCATCTGCATGTTCCCGCCCAATGGGTCCTCCATCCCTGTCAGGTTCTTAATCAGGTAGTAGCCTGAGCTTGTGTCTTCTATCAGCTCTTTGAATTTCCATTCCCCTGGCGAGACATATGTGTTGGTCATTCTCACAAATACCTTCCTCGAGAAGTCCTGGGCTCTAGCATTGCCTGTAGGCTCTGAGTTCATCAGCATGCATGACTGCCTGTCGTGCATAAACTTCTTCAAAACACCTTTGTCGACCAGAGTGTTGTCCCTGGTTTTTATCCCTTCATCATCAAAAAGAAATGACCCTCTCTCTTTAGGCAAAGCGCCATTGTCATGCATAGAAACCAGATCAGAAATAATCTTTTTCCCATTAAGTGAAGCCAGATAAGACCTGTCCCTCATGACTTGATCAGCTTCTAATCCATGTCCGAAAGATTCATGCGCAACAACACCGGAAATCTCCGGGTCAATGATTATGTCGTATCTCCCTCCTTTAATCAGCTTTGCATCAAGCATTGCTATGGAATTTTTAACAATTTTATTGAGTTCATCTTCAGCATTTATTCCCCGAAGCAGCTCATATCCGCCTTGTTTTGCAAGAACGAAGTAATCGTTCTCCATTTTTTTGCCTTGCTTGGATGTCACTGACATTACAAATTTGAAGAATGGCAGGACTTGCCTTAGATTAGAGCCTTCGGTATTCATGAATATTGTTTCGCTTCTTGCGTTCCCCATTCCTATGTTTGCGTTGACTATTCTCTTGTCGGTCATCGCTTGGCTGAATATTTGGCGGATAGTCTGCATTCTTTCCTCAACAGGTATACTGTCAGGTTTTTCTTTTACTGGAACCTCCTTATCCAGCTCCCAGGAGTCTTGCATCCATAGTTTGGATGGCTTGTTTCCCACTCTCATGACCAGCCTCTTAACCTCTTCAAGTATTTTTTCTTTGTCAAGTGTATCAAAGCCTAGGTAGTGCCATTTGTTATCTGAAATCACACGGATGCACAAGCCGTTCGATGACCCTGTGGAAATTGATTCTTCACTCTTGTTTTTTCCTATCCCTGTCGATTGGCTGGACTCATACCTGACATCCCCATAATAAGTATCGCCAAGAATGTCAACAATTCTTTGCATTAAGTCTTGAATCATAAAGATCACTCTTATTATTTTAGCAATAAACGTTATTATAATTTGGATAATTTTTTTATGATAAAATTATAGCTTTTTCAAGAACTCTTCCTCGCTGATGTCATCAATCACAATAGTCTTTCTTTTAGATCTCAGCCCTTTAACAATTTTTACTCGAGATCCAGTCAGCCTTCCTAACTCCTTGACTATCTCAAGATTAGCCTTGTTCTGTTCTGGTGGGGATTTGCAGTGTATTATTACCTGATTGTTTTTCTTCTCTATTCTGAATAAAGGTGAGTTTGGTATAGCTTTTATCTCTATGGTTAGATTAGGCATTAACATGTATTTTATAGCCTGAATATTTATTCCAAACCCTACACTAACCTAAAATAGAATATTCAAAAATATTTCTAATTGGTTACAAAGAATTCGAAATTATAATTTCTTAACGTTTTTTGCCTGTGGCCCTTTTGGGGAGTCTCCAATTTCAAATTCAACTTCATCTCCTTCAGCTAAAACGGTTTCAGGATCTAAAGCTGACTGGTGGACAAAAACATCTTTTCCTCCTTCTTCTGGCGTTATGAACCCAAAGCCTTTCATAGCGTTAAACCACTTTACAGTTCCCTTCAATATATCACCTCCTTCTGTTGTTAAACCATTTATCTTCTTTATTTTTAGAAGTATCATAGCATGATTTATGCACTGTGCCGTAGGTTTTAGCCCAGGAAGAGTTGCTAGATTTAACTAACTGACCGCAAATGCCGCATTTTATAGTCAAACTACACATCTGAAATCACTCCATTTTTACAAAGAATTAGACTCATTAACCGCAATAAACTAATCCTTGTCTTGAAGATAGATTAGCAGTTAAATATAATAAGCTTATGTTTCGGCTGGGATGAAGGTATTAGAGGGAAAAACAACTTTTATGTGCAGCAGCTCCTGTAACTGGAACATTCAGGTCTTACATAACCTAGGCTTAATGGTTGCCTGTATATATCTAAAGTTGAAGCCTGTTCTGAATATAGCGTTCTCGGTTGACCATACATTTCAATCGTTTAATTTGCTGGGAATTTGTGGTTAAATACTGCGATGTTCTTGAAGCTCTTATCTGATGCTTTTATACAGCTCGCTTTTCTGGTCTTTCTTTTCACGGTAGGTATAAGGGACATATATTGCTTTCCCTGTTTTAGGGTCTATAGATGTGTAATACATGCATGTGCTCATTGTCATCGGCGTAGGCGTAAAGACCTGGATTATTGCATTTTCTTTAATGCCTTTCAAAAAAATTTTCAATTCCCTGTTCTCTTTTTCTGAACTTCCTGGGTGTGCAGTAATAAAATAGTACCTCAAATACTGGCCTGTAGTTTTGTTTATCTTCTTGAAAGAGTCAACGAACTTTTCCAGCCTGCCAGGAAAGTGCTTGTTCATCAATTCTAATACTTCAGGGTTGCTGTGCTCAGGCGCAATTTTCAAATAGCCGGAAGTGTGGTTTTCAGATATTTCTTTTATGTATTCTTCAGAATCCGCAGCAATGTCATACCTTATCCCTGACCTGACGAATATTTTTTTGACTCCTTTTATTTTTCTGGCTTTCCTCAATAATTTTATGAGTTTTGAATGGCTTCTGTCTAAGCTCTTACAGAAGATGCAGTCATTTCCGCATTTCATGCAGTCCATCCCGTACATGTTCGCTGACGGGCCGCCTAAATCATCTATGTAACCCTTGAAATCCTTGTGCTTAGTCAGATTCTCTATTTCTTTCAGAATGGATTGCTCTGATCTTGAGACTATGTGATTGCCTTGATGAAGGGATATTGAGCAGAAGCTGCATTCTCCTATACATCCTCTGTGCGTAACAACACTGAATTGCATACCTTTGAAGTAACCGGCTTCCTTTGGGATATCTCTTGAGTAGTTAAGTCCATAAATTCGGTCCAATTCTTTTTGGGTATATTCATGGCTCTTGTATTGCAGAATGTATTTGTCGCCGATCTTCTGTGCGAGGTTTATGCTGTTGTTCAGCATCATCTGGAATTCGCAGAACTTTTTCTTGTCGGTTTTTACCTCATCAAATGAAGGCAGTATTTTGAAGGTGGTCGGCGCTGTGTTTCCAGCGATGCATGTCCCATCTATGCCGTCAACCGGGAGTTTTTTTTCATATCTTTTTGCAATTTCTATTATTGAATGCTCTGCGCATCCGTATGCAAGAATGTCTGCCCTTGAATCTAAAAGAATGGATTTTCTTAGGTCATTATCCCAATAATCGTAATGAACAAACCTCCTTAGAGAAGCCTCTATTCCCCCAATAACAATAGGCGAGTCTTTGAAATTTTTTCTTGCCATATTTGCATAGACAATCACAGCCCTGTCTGGCTTTTTCGGCCTGTATTTTCTGTATTTGTCGAATGACCTCTTTTTCTTGAGAGGGGTATAATTGTCAAGCATGCTGTCCATCGAACCAGATGATATTCCGAAGAATAGATTGGGTTTCCCCAGTTTTTTAAAATCTTTGTCTTTCTTCCAGTCTGGAGTTTCGATTATGCCGACAGAATAGCCGTTCTTTTCGAGTACTCTTGCTATTACTGCTGTTCCGCATAGAGGATGGTCTATATAGATGTCCCCGGTTATCAGGATGATGTCGAATTGCTTTCCATGAGGGAGAGGCTCTTTTGATATCATTATTACCGTTAGTAATTGCAAGATTAAAATAGATTATTGCGCATGAATGTCTTTTTCTAGTAGAAAAGGCATTTATTTTTAAATATTGATAAAACTCTAGTTTAATATCTTTAAAAGAATAACTAACCATATAAAAAACATGGGTTTTGAGAAAAATGACAGATTTCAATATTAAAATTGTGAATATCGTTGCTACAGCAGCTTTAGGCATCAGAATATCCCTAGAGAAAATGGTTGAACACCTGGAAGGAAGCGACTACGAGCCTGAGCAGTTTCCTGGATTGGTTTATAGGATAAAAGACCCCAAATCTGCTACATTGATTTTCTCATCCGGCAAAATTGTCTGCACTGGAGCAAGGAGCGTTAAGGATGTTAATACTGCCATTAAAAAAGTTGTTAAAGTACTGGAGGAAAAGAAGCTTGGCAGCCCTAAAAAATACAAAATTGAAGTCCAGAATATTGTTGCCTCAGCCCAAATCCCAGCAAGGCTTGACCTGGATAAAATTGCATTTGAGGTGGAAAATTCTGAATATGAGCCAAACCAATTTCCCGGTTTAATTTACAGGACGAAAGACCCTAAGGCTGCGTTGTTATTGTTTGGCTCTGGCAAAATTATCTGCGCCGGCACAAGGAAGATTGAGGATGTGGAATATGTTATAAATCACCTGCTTAAGGTATTGAAGAGTATAGGCGCGCTTAAAAAACCATTAAAATAATATCCCAGTTTAAAGTGTGAATAGCAGGAAAATAGTTCTTTAATATATTATTTTTACTATCCGCCAATTCCAATGAATTCATGCCTGTTTGAGATATCCCTGTTATTCTTGCTACAGCTCTTGCATATCCTTTCGCAGACCCAATTCTTGCCTTCTCTCTGGGTGGAAAGAATAAAATGGGTTCCATTACAAAAACTGCATTTTTCATTTCTATCTATCATATTACCAACTCGAATTAATTTTCCTTGAAAAGAATCAGAATTGCAAATTTGCATTCCCAATAACTAATCCTATTTATATATAAGGGGTTTTTGAGTATTAATAAGCCTTTTTACAGGGGAATTGACCATAAGCTAAAATTCTAGAATAAATAGCGCTTTTATTTCTTTAAAATCCATTAATTATTGGGATTATTTCATAAGCTCGAGTAGCTCAGTTTGGATAGAGCAACACCCCCCTAAGGTGAAGGTCGAGGGTTCGAATCCCTTCTCGAGCATGATTATATTCAAACAATTGTCAATGATGACAAGTCTATAACAATCAAAAAAGTTAAATTATGATATCTTTAGAAAATCTAGCAAGTCTAAGCATTCTTTAAAATGATGCAATCAACCAATTAACTCATATATTCCATAACTATTTTTTGAATATTTACAATCAGCTTTCCCTTTTATTATACGAAGAATATGGAATAGACAATTTTCCAATAGCACTAAAGAGTGTTTGGGATAAATATCATGCCAATTCCAAAATCTGAGAAAAAGTGATAGTCTCCTGAACTCAAGCAAAAAACCTAACCATCATCAAAGTCTCATATACAAACCCAATCCAGAAATGCTTGTCCCTGAGGAGTTTCATGAGATAGAATTGACTTCATAAATCTAAATACATTGCTATATAATCATCAACAAGATATTTAGTTAGTTTACGTCCATCTTCTTCTGTCAATCCTCTAAAATTCTCTTCATCTTCTACAATTTCCCTATTTACAGGAAATACACCCTTTAGGGTCTTTCTTTGTATACCAACCAAGCTCCTAGGATGTGGAAATAGTCTATAACAATCATCTCCCTGCGGATTAAGAGATACCCTATAAAAAACACCAGGGACTAACAATGGAACATCATCAACTTTCCGTAAACATTCAAGATAATCTCCAACTTTAAAAACAGCCATACTTTCACCTTACCAATCTAGGAGCCTATTGTAAAATTAACTCAGGCTAAAATCTTTATTTTCTCATAAATCAATATCATTAATGATTAAATGACCAAATTAAGGTCTATTAAAGACATAGAGTTAGAAATAATACAAAAGAACATAGATTGGGAAATATTGGCGAACATAATACCGAAAAAGAGATCAAAAGTTGGAAGAAAATCAGATTACAGCGATGGCCAAATGTTGAGGGTGATGATGCTTCAAGACATTGAGTCAATAGAATATGACACAGATATGGCGAGAAAACTTAAGTCAAACCCTTCATACAAAGAGTTCTGTGGATTCATCGATAAAACACCAGCTCACGACAAAATAAGCAGATTTAAGAGAACACTGAAGCCAAAGACATTAAAGAAAATCCACGAGAAGATGGATCAAATTTTAGAAAAATCAAGAGTCTTTGACAATGATGAATTGTGCGGCGATGGGACAAAAATACTCTTCCAATACACGCAAACATAGGCAGCTGGGGAGCAACTAGCGGCAACGACAAGTTCTTTGGATTATGGTTAATGACAATGAATTCCACAAATACAGAACTTGTCAGAGACTTCAACATAGGCACAGCAAAGATAGGACAGGTCGTATTGATGAAAGGCTTAATACACAACACATCAATAACAGAAATGGAAAGGTTAGGGAATAATGTCTATCTTGATGGAATATTTGACGACCATGAAACAAGGCAGCACATTTTCAGGGACTGGAACAAAATACCAAAGATACCGTACAATCCAAGGAACAGCAAAATAAAGAAAGCCAAGGATCTACCAGACGATAATTGGAGGTTGGTTTTTACACCAGGAATCAGGAATGAGGAAAAGTTCAAGAAAGACTGCAGGCCAAGGACAGGAGTGGAAAGAGAGAACAGCAGACTGAAGCAGTGGACGTTGATTGGAAGAATACATGAGAAAGCAATAAGAGCATTCAGAACAACAGGAAGATACATAGTCAACCAAATGATAATATCAATGATATCGACACAGGTAAGAGCATTAGCCCACCGAATTCAAGAGCTAATGCAGCCTGTAGCCATCCAATATACTCTGAAGAATTTTTAGAGACAAGAGATAATAAGCTTTAGGCAAGAAGTTTCCAGTGGAGCAATTAGAGATTAGAAAGCAATGGCCAAATTTCCTGTAAAAGTTATTCCTGAAGAAAAATTATCATTGAATTCTGCAATAGGCTCTAAACAAAATAAACTTAAATATTAAAGATAGTAATAACTTAATACTTGAGAAACTTTTAAATAGTTTCCAATCATTATTTGTTTGAACTCTGTGATCAATAGGGAGAGTAAGCATGCCAATCTTAAGCATGGCTTAAGTTTGTAGTCCTAGTTGGTGAAATTTGTTAGTGAGATATATGAACATGTGTGTGTTTTCTTCAACCAATTCCGGTTGATCCTGCCGGAGGATACTGCTATCCGGATTCGACTAAGCCATGCGAGCTGAGAGTCTTCGGGACTCGGCATACTGCTCAGTAATATATAGTTAACCTAACCTAAGGTCAGGAATAATTTCGGGAAACTGAAGCTAATACCTGATAGACATTCTGGTCTGGAATGATAGAATATCTAAAGGTCCGCCGCCTTAGGATGGGACTATAACCTATCAACCTGTTGGGGGTGTAAAGTACTCCCAAAGTTATAACGGGTACGGGCCATGAGAGTGGAAGCCCGGAGATGGATTCTGAGACATGAATCCAGGACCTACGGGTCGCAGCAGGCGCGAAACCTTCACTATGCATTAACGTGCGATGAGGGAATCTGGAGTGCTTATGCTTTGCATAAGCTTTTGTTAAGTTGAAAAAGCTTGGCGAATAAGGGGTGGGCAAGACAGGTGCCAGCCGCCATTCTATAGAGTTAATAACTCTTGGAACGGTAAGCGGTAATACCTGCGCCCCTAGTGGTATCCGGTTTTAGTTGGTCTAAAGCATCCGTAGCCGGTTTTGTTAGTCCCTAGTGAAATCTATTGGGAAACTGGTAGGCTTGCTGGGGATACTGCAAGGCTTGGGACTGGGAGAGGGTAGAGGTACTGCTGGGGAAGGGGTAAAATCCTATAATCCCAGTGGGACCACCTGTGGCGTAACTTATTCAAATTTGTTACATAGAAGGCGTCTACCTAGAACAGGTCCGACGGTGAGGGATGAAACCTAGGGGAGCGATCGGGATTAGATACCCCGGTAGTCCTAGGCGTAAACGATGCCCACTTGGTGTTACAAACCTTACGAGGGTTTGTAATGCCGGAGCGTAGGTGTTAAGTGGGTCACCTGGGGAGTACGACCGCAAGGTTGAAACTTAAGGGAAAGAGAAGAAGCCCGAAACTACACTTAAATATAATAAGACTCAATAACATTCTATGAACGCAAATATAGGCTATCTACTTGGAGCTATGAGAGATGCTACAGTTGATTTTAGAAAAGGCAAAAACTATGAAGTTAAGATATCCCAGAAAAACAAGCAATGGTTACAATTGATTCAGAGTATTTTTAACAAAGAATTTGGAAAAGAAGGTCGAATAACACGACATATGAAAGGTTATTGGATATTAAGAATAAATGATAAGCAACTAGTTACAAAAATTATAGAGATTTCTGGGATAAAGATTCCTCAAGAAAATTGGGGTACTCCAGAAGACATAAGAAATTGCAGTGATAAGGAAACGATAACAAGTTATATAAGAGGGTTTTTCGATGCGGAAGGAGGTCTTCCAAGAAAAATAGATATTGATTCTCAGAAATATATAATTTTTAGCCAGAAAAACAAGGAGTCACTTGAATTCATTAGAAAAAAATTACAAGAAATTAAAATAGAACCCACTAATTTAACAAGATGTGGTGGAGTATGGGAATTCAGAATTACAAAAAAGAAATGTATTATAGAGTTTATAGAAGTTATCGGAAGTTTTCATCAAGACAAAGTTGAAAAATTTAAAATTTTAATGGGTATTCTTCTCCCCTAATTGGCGGGGGAGCACATAAGGAGTGGAGGCTGCGGTTCAATTGGATCCAACGCCGGAAATCTCACGGGGATCGACAGCAGGATGAGGGTCACTCTAAAGGGGTTACCAGACAAGCTGAGAAGTGTTGCATGGCCATCGTCAGCTCGTACTGTGAAGCGTGCGGTTAAGTCCGTTAACGAGCGAGATCGACATCCTATGTTGCTAACTCGAAAGAGTGCACTCATAGGAGACCGCTAGTGATAAACTAGAGGAAGGTGTCGGCAACGGTAGGTCAGTATGGCCTGAATTTCCCCGGCTACACGCGGCCTACAATGTATGAGACAATGGGTTGCAACTCCGAAAGGAGAAGCCAATCTCCTAAACTCATACTAGGTACGGATCGAGGGTTGTAACTCACCCTCGTGAAGCTGGAATTCCTAGTAGACAAACGTCATTAAATCAGAGAATAAAAATGAACTCTGATGTGGAGTCGTTCGTCGAATATGTCCCTGCTTCTTGCACACACCGCCCGTCAAGCCATCCGAGTGGAGTCCAAATGAGGCGCTCTCTTGTTGGGAATGTCGAATTTGGGTTTCGCGAGGGGGGCTAAGTCGCAACATGAAAGTTCAGTCGTGTGCTGGCTTTCTTGCACAGGTAGCCGTAAAGTCATCAGGAGAATTAATCGAAAGTAACCAGAATATTCTGCCTTGTTGCATTCAAATGTGTTCGCACGTTTCAGAATGAAACTGGTTTATTGGGTATCTCTTGTTGGCTCGGCAACGGGAACGTGCGGCTGGATCACCTCCTTTATATTTTACTAACAAACACCAAACACTAGGACTACAGAAGGTATTTTCCTGAGATTGTATCATTTGTAGCCATAAAAATACTTTTTCATCTAAAATATAACTGATTAAAACTTTAGATGAATTTTTGTGGGATATGGAGTGTTTTTTAGCACCATATATCATTTTTAGTCCCTTCTTTCAGCTGTTCATACAAACATTACCCTCTACAAAAACATCTATACCTTGAAATCGATATTTTAATTAGTGGTGGGAATGAGAGAAATTACCCCAGATATTGCTTGGTTTATTGGTATTACTATCGGAGATGGTAGTTTATCTGGTAGAATGGTTAGACTTTGGAATAATGAAGAATTTCTGATTAATAAATGGATCGAAGTTTTGAATAGTAGATTTGATATCCCAAGGGAAAAAATAAAAATAAGGAGACTCAAAAGTAATAGAAATGGGTTCAAGAGAAATAAAGAAACTATAGAATCTACTGTAAATTCCACTATTTTTAAGAAGAGAATAAAAAAACTTTTCGAAAATGTGTTGGTAGCGAGTAATGTAAATATATCAGGACCAATTCTTCAGGGAATCTTCGATGCAGAAGGGTCTGTTAATGGAAGATGTGAGGTAGTCATCTGGCAAAAAAAGGATAGACAAGGAGATTTGATAACCGAGTTTATGAAATCACGATTAAAAGAGATTGGAATCAAATTTGTAGTACAGAACAATGATAATTTTCACATAATTCTCATTCCAGGGGGGTTTAGGAATCATGATAATATTAGAAAATTTTCAGAATTAATTGGTTTTTCACATCCAAAGAAAAGAAAATGGTTGGATCTCGATCTGGAGATTCTTTCGCTTAATAGGAAAATAACAGAAAAAGAAATGATTCAATTTCTGGAGAGAGTTGAAAGTGCCACAGTAAATGATATGGTAGTAAATTTTAAAGTAATAGAACATAGAATCAGACATTGTCTCAGAAAACTGGAGATGAAAAATAAAATAATAAAGACCAATATCTGGCCAAGAAGATTTCTTGTTCTTAGAGCATCATAGTGTTATTTTGTTGGAAACTATTTTCTTTTATTAACTTTAGTCACTAATTTAGCTCATGGAAAAGGAATATTGGCTTGTTGTAATCTCAGGTATTTTTTCTGGTTTTGTTGTTTTTGGAGCTGGGATTCTCGCTGAATTAGGATTTTCTTTTTATCAAATATCAGTATTGCCTAGTTTGTTTACGATAGTTTTGTTATTCCCATTCGTAGTTTTTAGAAAGGAATGCAGAATAAGAAATGAGATGGTTAAACTTTATGTTTTCTATGGGTTAATCAGCGCTTTTCTAGCTTTTTCCCAGTGGCTTCCTATTTTTTTGGGAACACCAATATCTATTATTGTTTTACTGTTGTATACACAGCCTTTGTGGACAGTGATCTTAAGTAAATTTTTAATGAAAGAGAAATTGACAAAATTAAAGATTCTTTCGATGATTATTGTCTTGCTTGGGGTTGTTTTTATTGTAAATCCCCTTAATATCCAAAAGATTGGCAGTTTTACTGGGGTTATATTATCTCTTCTGGGGGGATTTTTGCTATCATTATGGGTTATATTAGGGAGGGTTGCTGGGAAAAAGGAATATAATCCTATAACAACAAAGTTTTCTAATATCCTATTTTATGTTATTTTTATGCTAATATTTTACCCCATTGTTTCTATCTTCATCAAAGACGCCTCAATAATAAATCTTTCACTTAATTTTCCGATTATTTTTTGGCTCTATTTTTTGATTTTTGAAATATTGGCAGGCTTAATTCCCCATATATCATACTACATTGGTGTAAAGAAAGTCACAGCGTCAGATGCTGGGATAATTTTATTACTTGAACCTGTCAGCGCAGCTATTCTTGCAGCTATATTTTTAGGCCAAACTATTGCTTCAAACGTTATTATTGGTGGATTTCTCATATTGATTGCAAACTATCTTGCGATAAAAGAACGGAGTTGAAAAAAGGAACGGAGAGGTTATTTTATAAACTTTTATTATCAAATTAAGTTAGTTATGGGCTGATAGATCAACTCGGTAGATCGTCTGGTTTGCATCCAGAAGGCTGGGGGTTCAAATCCCTCTCAGTCCACTAATAACCAATTCTTTATTTCAGAAATTATTCCGGTGTAAGAAACTTTATAATCGGCTTCGCAAATATTGTCAATGCCATCGCTATGCTGAATCCATGCTCGATCGTTGGTATGGTAATATTGTGGGCATATTCAAGAATAGCGGTATCTCTTGGGACGAGTTCATCCCCAAATCTAGGAGTCACTGTCATAATTCTTGAGCGGTCTGCTTTGCTAAGCTTTGATTCCATACTTTCAAACAACAGGACAGATTCCTTAAACGCAGGGCTAGAGCTAGTCCTATTTTCAAAAGACCTGAAGCCGGTATATTTCCCTAGTCTGAGCCTGCCGCAAACATTCACAACATGATAAACTTTTTTTCTTCTTTTAACAAATGCATTCAATGCTGCACTTGCGCCAGCGCTGGTTCCAATCAATGAAACTGTCTCCTGAGAGGAAAGGATATCAATTGTTTTTACAAGTTTTGCTAATTTTTGCTGAAAATTCTCCTGGTCATGCCATCCAATCGACACTATATGAGGGGTTATTCCATGCTTATTCCACCAGTTGGTTATTATCCGCAGCTTATTTGTATCGTCCCCCAATCCAGGGATAATTATCACATTGTTAGAGTTCATGATTATATTTCCCATTAGTGATTTCTTATTCTTTGATTTTAATCCCCCAGAAACTGATAACACCTAACAACATCAGAACAGATGAAGCCAGGAAAGATATGGACGGTCCTACTGTCTCATAGAGGAATCCGCTTATTATCGGCCCGAAAATCATGGTCAGGCTTATGTAAGAAGCGAAGATGCCGAGGTATTTGCCATACTGATCCACTCCTTTAGTAAGCAAAGCCCGTATAGTCGGGTTGAAAATTCCATTACCAAAACCAAACATTGTAATCCCAAGCATCAAAAAGAGGAGTTTGAATTGGACAAAAGGCATCAAAAACAACAGGAACAGCCCTATCATATCAGCAATTAAAGATATTTTTATTAGCGGCTTGTCCCCGTATTTCTTCTCCAATTTTCTCAGAAAGTAGACCTGCATCAGAATACTGATTAAACCTATGTAGCCGAATAAAAGGCCGTTCTCCCTTTCCTGAAAGCCGAGAAGCTTTTGGTTGTACAAAGAGAATACTGACTGCATACCAGAAAATGCCAGACCGAAAAAGATGGATGTTATTATTATTTTTGCTACAAAGTTATTTTTTAAAACAGAAAACATTTGCTTGAAACTGTATTTTTCGACCTCTTTCCCCTTAACTGTAGTTTCAGGAAGCTTCAAATAAACGAGGATTGAAGCCCCAGTTGCCATTACCGCCCCAAATATCCCCGGAAGCATTATGTTTATGTGTCCTAGCAAGCCGCCGATAGTAGGGCCAAGCATGAAGCCTAAGCCAAAAGCAGCCCCTATGATTCCAAACGCCTTTCTCCTCTCTTCTTTTGAGCTTATGTCTGTGATATATGCTTGAGCTGTGGAGATATTTCCTCCAGTTATGCCGTCGATTATCCTTGAGAGGAACAGGATGTAAATGCTGCTGGCAAAAGCTAAAAACAAATATCCTACCGCCGATCCCAACTGGCTGATTATTAGAATAGGCTTTCTTCCATATTTGTCTGAAAAATGTCCTAGTATAGGCGTGAATATAAAAGACATCAATGAATAAGCCGTAACCATGGATGTTATTATTATTGCGTTGCTTGTGAATTTCTCGGCATAGAACGGGAGCAAAGGCAAAACTATTCCTACGCCTAGCAAATCCAGAAACACAATCAAGAAGATCGTTGCATACTTGAAATTGAATTTTGGCATAGTCCAATATGTTTAGCTTCACAGCTTAAAAACTTTAGGAATGTTCTCTAATCGCGTTATAGACAGGGATTTCTATGAAATTTAAAGGTCTCATTTAAGAGGATCAAGAATTTATTGACCTGAGACAAATTCATATCATGGAACTTTCTGCAATAGATAACAAAAAACAAATGTCTAATTCTGAAATCATCAAAAAATATAAACAAGGTGAAAGGAATTTCTCTGGAATAAGATGTGTTGGTAGATGGTTTGATGGGCAAGACCTTACTGAAATTGATTTATCGGGGTCTGACTTGAGCTTCTCTAATTTTAGCAACTCAACATTAATTGGGTCTAATTTCACTGGGTGCAATCTTACTTGGTCTGATCTGAGCAGGGCGAACCTGAAGGGAACAATTTTCAAGAACTCAAACCTCTCCTGGTCAGCAATAATCGAAAGTATAATCGATACAAAGACGGATTTTAGTGGTGCCGATCTCAGTTATATTGTCGCTTTTAACACGAACATCAACTCTGCTAAAATTGATGGTATAAAAATGGTAAGTGCCGTATTGAGAATAACTGACATAGGCTCTAACCCTAATTTTGCCTTAAAACAGTTGGAAAGAGCTGATATACCAGATTCTTTGAAGCAGATGATTAGAAAACAAGTTATAGAAATAAATGAACTCGCAAATAGGATAAAGGGTCTTTTACCTAGGTCTTACAAGGATGAAGTCAGAACTATGCCAGCCAGGGTTGATTCTGAAACCACAGAAATAGGTTCAACCTATGCTGGGAAATCTGCTTATGATGAAATGAGTGCCTATGTTTCCAGAGACGCTTATAAGCGTAAAACAAGCTATGGATGACTAATTTCAGTTAAGAGACAGAAAAACTTATAAGTTTTGCCTCATTTTCAGGCTAATGCATAAATATCTAAACTCTTTTATGATTCTTATGTTTCCTGAGATCAAATTCAAAGACTGCGATCATAGAATTGCCAAAAAACTGAAAAATGACCTCTTATCACTAAAAGAACCTATCCTAGACTACTCTCCACTGGACTTCAACAAAGGAAAACTCGACAGGATAAGGGTCAGGGTGTTCAAATTCCCAAGGAAAGAAACCTGCAACGAGTTCTTCATAATCATCGGCAACAAGAAGTATGTCTGCATTAACTCCTCACTACTTAAAAACAGGTATTATTCAGGTCTGCAGCATGCTTTGCACGGTATAGCACACCATTTCTCTCACTTCAGGAATGAGATATCAGACGAGGTTTTTTGCGAGTTTGTCTCCTATTCTGTCCTGAAAGAAATGCTTGAAAATAAAGGAAAGAAATTCCAGAGGAGGATTATAAGGAGTGTAATGAGGTCGTCCCCGAAAGAATACAACATCTACTACAGGATTGCAAGAAAACTGGATGAAAAGGAGGAAGACGCCCTTTTAAAGCTGAATTTCCAAGCAAAAAACAGGAAAATCTCAAAAGTAAAAGAAAAAAAGATATTTTCGCGCCTGCTCAAAACAAAAATTCACCAATACGACTACGTGATCAAAGAGATGCCGGAATTAGAGAATGGTTTCAGGAAAGTATGAAAAGTAAGGTATTTATTTTTAACAAGACATCTTTGATTGTACGTGTTTAGCTCCTTACACATTTCAATAATTCTTCTCTAGTATTCAATCCATGTTGTTTCCATGTTGCTATGCAAGTCATCATTCTTTCATGTATTTGAGCGCCCCTTTCATTTCTGTATGTGCCTATGATTTTCCTATGAATTACATGCTCTCTTAATGCTCTTTCTGCAATATTATTTGTGGGTTCAATAAGTGGATTAGTGACAAAGTTGAACCAGTAATTCGCCCCGTTTCTGATCTTTATCACAAATTTTTGAACATCTTTTGACTGATAATTCTTGTTTGCCAATTCTCTCAAACTTTTTTCAGCATTCATTTTCAGGATGATCCGGATATGATTTGGAGGGCCTTTATCAAGAGTTGTTTTCAGGTTTTTATACAATTCATGAAGCTTATCTGACAATAGTTTGGCTTCTTCATTCTTTCTGGACAAAAATTTAGCTTCTCTAAGAAGATGTGCCCAGCACCTCTGGATGTTGCGAGTGAAGTTTGGATAGGCTTTCCAACCATCACAGATTATTGTGCCTGAATAGTCTTTTCCAAGAACTTCTTCAACAACATTCTTTCCCCTGCTTTTTCTCACTATAGATAAAGTCCCTATTGCTGTCACGAATATCCATATCCAATACTTCTTCCCATCTACTTTGAGCCCTGTCTCATCGGCATAAACAAATCTGGAATTTCTTGTTCTGAGCATTATTTGGTTGTAGGCATTTTCCAGCTTATCGCCCACTCTTCTTGTGAAGTCAAGGATTGAAGCAGGCGTTATCTTCAAGTTGTATTGCCTTTCCAATGCTTCCTGTATTTTCCTGTATGGCAATCTGTCCTGGAATTTCATCAATGATACTTGTGCCAGAGTATTGTTGCCAAAATCACCTTCTTCTGGCAGGTCTCTGTGTTTCGTGTTGAATGTTTTCCCACAATGTTCACATTTGTAAAAATTCACTAGGTATCTGGTTATTTTGGTTTGAACAGGCTCTGGAATATCTTCTATTGCCCTTGATTCTACCCTTAATCTTGTTATTGACTGAGAATTGCAATAAGGGCATTTCTTTGATGTTAATGCAATTGTTCTTGATGGTTGTTTTGTTTGACGCGTTATCCCTTCATGACCATAAGACCTTCCAGATTTCTTAGGATTCTCAACTTTTTCTCTTTTTACAAAATTCTTTGAAGGAGGTGTATGTGCATTTTCAAATGTCAAGAGTCTTCTTTTCAAGTCTTCTATCTCTTTTTGAAGTTTTTCAAAATGGGGTTTGCATTTGTCGCAAATGTTGTTATCAAAATTATCCATTCAAAATACTTAGAAACACGAGAATTTCGTGATTTCTATTGTGTAGGAAATAGGTCAGCTAAACACGTACCTTTGATTCTATGACGACTAACCTTCACAAAACCTATCATGATGGAGCTCAGGGTGCAGTTAGAAGACCAGCATATGCTGTTTTGAACAAACCGGGGGATTCTGTATGGATGGGTTTTCGGGATACAGGTGAGGGAAATAACTATCCTTTTTTTCGAGAAACTCCGTCTGGTTTTGAAGTAGTCGACATTTTAGGAGCCCATTATTTAAAATTATTTGATTTGGATGGGTGGATGGATGGAATAGGTGGATTTCCATAAGAAATAATTCGTTGCCTCCAGGATTTGAATTGAAATTTGGCTCAGTAAATCAGACATTAATCTATACTGGCGATCATATAAGATTTAATCTAAAATACGGAGCAAGAAAAATTGAAGTGAATTATAGACCAGATGTTCAAATTTAGTTTTCCTAGCAATCTATTTATATCTTCATCTATCAATATTATTCTTGTAAATCAAGGTGCTTTTATGTCAACCCAAAGTTAGCATTGGTACCTTTGACTACTTTTGGCTGTGATATACGAACTGTCTCTCTGATTTCAAATGACGAGAAAGGACACCATTTGAGCCAAAAAAAACATTATGCGACTCTTTGAGATGCTGCGAAGGGTTAAGGGAAGAAAGTCAATGACGAAAGGAGACGTTTATGATTCTATCATAGGTTTACCAACAGCAAAAATCTAGGTCAAAGATTCTGTTTGGCGGATGGTTAGGTTTCGGTAGAGATGAAGGACGTGGTAAGCTGCGAAAAGGTTGAGGTAGGCGCACGCAGCCTTTGATCTCAACATCTCTCAATTGGAAATCCTGCCTCTCGGGGCATTCCGAAAGGAAGTCTGACGCGGGGAATTGAAGCATCTTAGTACCCGCAGGAAGAGAAATCAAACGAGATGCCGTTAGTAAAGGCGATTAAAAGCGGCATAGGGCAAACCGAACTTCTGATGAAAGTCAGTAAGGATGTGGAGTTAAAGGACTTGGGCCTTCCCTAACTTGTTAGCTTAAAGTTCTCTGGAAAGAGATACCAAAGAGGGTGATAGTCCCGTAGAGTAAAGCAAGAAGGGAAATGCCAAGTATCCTGAGTACCGGTCTTTAAATATAGATCGAGAATTTGGGTGGCATTGACATCCAACCCTAAATATAACCGAAGTCCGATAGTGAATTTAGTACCGCGAGGGAAAACTGAAAAGTATCCTTAACGGGAGATGAGAAGAGCCTAAAGCCAAACAGATATAGACAGTTGCGGCATGAAAGTTAATCAATGTTGCAACATCCGTTTTGAAATTAGAGTAAGGTGAAAAACTTTATACAATATTTTTTGTATAATATTAATGGTGACAATGACAGAAATTACGAATGAGATTGCATATTTAGTGGGTTTTATACTAGGAGATGGTGATTTTTCTCTTATATCAATCCATGGAAAAAACCAATGTAAAATATTTTCCGAAAAAGTGGGGTTTAAACACCCATCTAAAAGTATAAAGTTGAAAAACCTTCTCTAACAAAAGGAATGGGTCAGGGAGTTTATTCCAGTGGTGAGGTGAAAGCCTTAGCGAAAGCGATATGAGCGTAGCTTGCGTGGCTCAGGGTATGATAAGTGCCTATAAATCACTGGGATAAGACCCGAAGTCTGTTGATCTAACCCTTGGCAGGTTGAAGTCTGGCGAAAGTTGGATGGAGGACCGTTACCGGTGATGAGGACCAATCTCTCGGGTGACCTGGGGTTAGGGGTGAAAAGCCAATCGAAACAGACAATAGCGGGTTCCTTCCGAAATGCATCTTAGTGCAGCCTGGCCTGAGGTAGATAAGAGGGTAGAGCTACCAATTGGATTGTCAAGGGTCGAAAGGCTCAGCTTTCCTGTTAAACTCCGAATCTCTTATCGCCTTAGAAGGCCAAAAGTGAGGGTTCCCGGGTAAGCCGGGGTCCCGAGACGGAAAAAACCGCGACCAGGGTTAAGGTGTTTAAATATCAACTAAACGATGAAAGATATCCAAAACCTCAGACAGTTGGGAGGTAGGCTCAGAAACAGCCATCCTTTAAAGAGTACGTAACAGTTCACCAACCGAGGTTTTAGGTTCTGAAGATGGAAGACACTAAGTTGATTACCGAGACCTTGGACTCTGAAAAGAATGTGGTAGGAAGGCGTCCTTAATGGGTAGAAATAGGGTTGTGAAATCCTGTGGACCGTTGAGGAATGAAAATCCTGATGCGAGTAGCAGCATAAGTCGGGTTTGAACCCCGACCGTCTTAAGGGCAAGGGTTTGCCAGCAATGTTGATCATCTGGCAGTAAGTCGATCCTAACTCAATTCCTAACCGTTTTTGGGGAAAGGGAAATCGGTTAATATTCCGATACCATGAAAATACGCGTGGCAACACAAGTAAAAATCAGACACTTTGGGATAGGCGAACGCGAGTCAGCTGTCGAAATTTGGGGAGATTCATCAAGAAGAGAACCAAAAGCAGACAGAAGAGCTTCTCTTATGGGAAGTTTTGCTGATTCCTAGAGTCAATGAAAATGGTTTTTAAAGGATTTTTCGTGATCGTACTCAGAATCGACACAGATGCCCTTCTCTGAGAAGGAGAAGACGTCTAGGTTAACTCGGTTCAAGGAATTAGGCAACAATAGCCCTGTATCTTTGGTATAAGGGGTGCCTGAGGTCCTTCACGGGATCCCAGGTCGCAGTAACAAGGAGGAGGCGACTGTTTAACAAATGGAAAAAATTGTTTTTTTATCCAGTTAACAAACATAGGGGACTGCCAGGGAGAAATCCTTAGTATAGTCCCTGAGGCCTGCCCAGTGCCGGTGTGTCAAAGTTGGTTTCAACCAACCTAAGCCCCGGTAAACGGCGGCGGTAACTCTGACCGTCGTAAAGTAGCGTAATCCCTTGTCGATTAAATGTCGACCCGCTTGAATGGCTTAACGATCTCCTCGCTGTCTCGAACTGAGGCCTAGTGAGACTGTCTTGTGGTGAATATACCACAGACCTTCAATGGGAAACGAAGACCCCGTAGAGCTTTGCTGTAGTCTGGTGCTGTATTATGGTTTTGCATGCAGAGTGTAGGTAGTAGTTGCTAATGCTTGTCTCTCGGGGCAAGTGGAGACGACAATGGAACACTACCCTTGTGAAAGCATAATGCTCACCGCGACAGTGGGACAATGCTAGATGGACAGCTCGGCTGGGGCGGTACTCCGTTGACAAATGATCAACGGAGCCCAAAGGTCAGCTCATCCCGGACAGAAATTGAGATAACTTTATTACACTCTACTCACTATATATGTATATGAAGAAAATAATTCAACTAGAAGAATTTCCAGATACAATATATTTGAGTTTAAGTGACTCTGACCACAAAAAACTTTGGAAAAATTTGTTAAAAAATATATCGATAAAACAAGTGGCGGAAGAATTTAAAATTCCAGTGAGAAATTTGTACAAATACAAAGAAGGCGATTCTGGTTATCCTTTAGCAATACTAAAGAAACTACTCAAAAAAACAAAAATAAAAATAAATCAAGCTAATATTAAAACTCAAAGAAACAGTAATTCGATGAAAATAAAAATTCCAATTAGAATCACAGAAAAATTTACAGAATTTTTAGGATATTTATTTGGAGATGGCGGGATAGACCATCAATTTGGAGTTCACTTTACAACAAATGATAAAAAGAGTTTAAATCAGTTTGACAATTTAGTAAAAGAAGTCTTTGGTGATATAGAAAAACAAGAATATGATTATGGAACAAGAATAACATATTATTACCCAAAAATACTAGGAGTTTTATTGAGTGAAATTTTCAAAATTCCTAAAGGTAACAAAGTAGATTCGGATATAGAAATTCCAGATGATATTTTAAATTCAATGAATTCTAAAATGAAAAGGTCTTTCATAACTTCATTTTATATCTGTGATGGTTGTTCAGATTATATAAGAATAGTTCAAGGAGGTAAGAATCTAGAAAAACCACCAAAAATATTAACTCAAATACAAGAAATGATTCGAAGTTTTAATTTTAATTCTGCCATAATAAAACCATCATCAATCTACTTTACATCCAAAACTAAAAGGAGAAGGTGGGTTTTAAACATATCTGATCAAAACGAAAGAAAAAAATTTAAAATTATATTTTTACCGAGTTATCTCAACTGAATATCGGGAGTAGAGTGCAAACGCAAAAGCTGGCTTGACTGGATTCTGCCTAATAAGGAATCCAGCCGCGAAAGCGTGGGTTAGCGATACATCGTGCCACTCTTAATGGGTGCCGGTGGTATCAGAAAAGCTACCTCGGGGATAATGGATCTTAGAGATCTAACCCGTAAACCGCTAAGAGCTTCACTAGTTTGTTCTGTAAACTAAATTAGTGACTGGTCTAAATTCGAAGGATTTGAGATCATAATTTTAAGGTCTCAGATCCATACCCTAAAGAGAGTAAGCTTTAAAAACTCTCCCCTAAAATGGAGTCGTGGCCTCCGAGAGTTCACATCGACGAGGCGCATTGCTTCTCCGCTGTCGGCTCCCCCCCTCCTGGCTGTGCAGAAGCAGCCAAGGGTGCAGGTGTCCACTGATCAAAGGGGGACGCTAGCTGGGTTCAGAACGTCGTGAGACAGTTCGGTCGCTATCTATTGAAGGTGTTGTCTGTCTGAGAGTAAGGAAGCATAAGTACGAAAGGAACATGCTCCCGCAGCCTCTGGTGGATCGGTTGTGATTGCATTGCCGAGTAGCTACGCTGTAACGGATAACCACTGAAAGCATCTAAGTGGGAAGCCGCACTCAAAAATAGACAGACGTTCGCAATGCTGTGCGGCAACGTATGGTTTTGCGGCGAAGACTCTCATAGATTATGAGGTTGATAGAGCAGTGGTGTACGCACCAAGAGTTCGCTCGAGGTGTTCAGCCTACTGCTACTAATCGTTTGAGTGACCTAGATTGCTAAAGTTGGTAAACCTGTGATAATTTTTTTCTTGAGAATTGAGTTAGCGTGAGCTGTATTTTGCTTCGCTATCGCTACGCAGTTTTTCAGGACGTTGGCTACCTCACTGGCGTTCGGGTATAATTTTTTTGAATTAGACGTAAGTAGATACAATTCAAATTATTATTTGTGAGGCTCAAAGAAATTTTGATAGAAGGAAGAAAAGTAAGTTATTTTGATGGGGATTCAGGGTTCCCTATTCTGATACTTCATGGATGAAATAAATAAAAAAATGGTTCTTCATTGATTTCTGGGAAAAGAATTTCACAAAACAAAAGAAACCAGCAGCTTCAGATAAAACCTATCTCAAATCTATTACTAAAAATCAACCTCAAATTAACCAATAACAAAATTCAAATCAAATTTTAGGTTTTAGGATGCATTTCATTCACTTTTTCTCTATTTTAGGTAATTTCAGCATCCCAATAATCCTAGAAGAGCCAAAAAAACTATCTCATCCCCAGCAATGTCTTCAATTCCATTATATGCTCCTGCTCATCCATGATTATATGCCTTACTTCATGCTCTAATTTCAAAAACATATATGGCAAGTCTTTTTTGTCTTCTTTCACTTTTTCCATTACTTTTGCGTAAAAGTCAACAGCCTCTATCTCTCCTTTCAAATTGGCTTTTAGGATTTGTTCTATTGTTTTTGCAGATTCTGTTTTTGCTATTCCCATTGATGGGACCCCGCCGAGATAACTGCCGACCAACTCTTTGATTTTTTCTTGATGCCCTTTTTCGTCGTTTGCAATCTCTTTTAGCCCTGCAATGATAGGTTCTGAATTCAACCCCTCTACCAACTCTGCATGGCTCAAATATTGAACAAATGCTTGATGCTCCATTTCTAAAGCTCTATTCAACATATCTATTATTTCTTTCTTTGGCATTAATTTCACCTCATTTATTATTTAGTCCATTTCTACTTTTTTTGGACATAACCAAAATATACCGCATGATATCCCAGTTGTTTCATTGTATGACCCTCTAGGTTCTTCTAATTTATAGGTGCTGCTTGACCTTTGTAAATAATCTTTGGGATCATCAAACCATTTTACCATACTAATCGCCTAAATTTTTCCAACTAAATCCAATCCTGGCTTCAAGGTTTTTTCACCTGGCATCCAATTTATCGGACATACTTGGCCTTTGTGTTCTGATACAAATTTTGCTGCTTCTAGTTTTCTTATCAACTCATGCGAGCTTCTTCCTATATCATTGTCATGAAATTCATATGCTTTAATAACACCATCTGGATTTATCAAAAATGTCGCCCTCAAAGATAATCCTTCATTCTCGATTAAAGTTCCGTAACTTGCAGCTACTCTTCTTGCCGGGTCTGAAAGCATTGGAAACTTTATTTTTTTGATTGTCTCAGAATTATCATGCCATGCTTTGTGAACATAAGCTGTGTCAGTGCTTACAGAAATTATTTCTGCCCCTAATTCTTTGAATTTTTCGTATTTGTCGGCTAATTCACCAAGTTCTGTCGGGCAAACAAAAGTAAAATCTGCCGGGTAGAAGAATAATACAACCCATTTTCCTTTGTAGCCGCTTAGACTAATCTTCTTCATCTTTCCGTCGATAAAAGCATCTTCCCTAAAATCAGGTGCTTTCTCATTTATTTTAACCATTTTTATCAGCCTCCTTTAAATTCACCCTCAAAAACAAATTCTGATACTTTTTTTCTGCCTGATGGATATTCGTTCTTTTGCATTTCCTCTGGCAGATCTTCTTTCTTCCCTGGCTTCCCTACTGCAGCAATAGCTTCTACCTGATAACCTTCTGGTGTTTTCAATTCCTTTTTTGCTTTATCATAATCGAAGCCTTGCATCCCATGAACAACTAATCCTTGAATAGAGCCTTGAAGCGCAAAGTTTTCCCATGCAGCTCCAGTATCGAAAGAATGCGTCATCGCTGGGCTTCCGTTGTGGTCAAATGTTTTTTTGGAGATTATTAACACGAGGGCAGAAGCATTTTTTGCCCAAGATTTGTTGAAATCACCAAGAAGATTAAAGAATTTTTCCCAGTTTTTCGTGCTTTTCATAGCAAACAGAAATCTCCAGTGCTGGTTGTTGTATGAAGAAGGCGCCCATCTTGCTGCTTCAAATAAAGTCATCAACTCTTTTTTAGTTATTTCTTGCCCAGACATAGCTCTAGGAGACCATCTATTCACGAATATAGGATCGACCTCGTATTCTGGCTTTCTATATTTGTTGACTTCAAGCTGCTTTAACATTTTTACCGCCTTTGCATTTTTTGCAGATGCCAAAAATCTCCACACTAGCAGACTCTGGCTCAAAATCTTTAATCTTAATCTTATTTAGGGGTATTTTTATTCTATTTTCAAACAAATCCATTACTTTTCCGCATTTCTTGCAGACGCAATGCTGATGCAGCTTTGTGTCGGCGTCAAACCTGTACTCCCCATTTACTTCTAGCCTCAAAATATCGCCTTTTTCTGCTAATAAATTAAGGTTGCGATATACTGTTGCTAGTGTTATAGCCGGCAGTTGTTTTTTGACTTCACTGAAAACCATTTCTGCTGATGGATGTTTTTTTGTTGTTCTGAGGTAATCTAGGATCTTTATTCTCTGATTTGTCATTCTATTCTTCATAAAGATCACTTAATAATAATCATTATTAATTATATATTATTATTAATTAAGCATTTAACCTTTTATCCGCAAATTTAATATAAAGAAAAATAATATCTTAAGGGGTGTATGAATGAGTTTAATAAAGGATTTTATGGACTTTCTCAAGGAATACAAA
>Ga0210005_1000163_pt1 | contig 59586 bp, 51 predicted proteins | sample CryGey02umfilter_3_FD_183961 | JGI IMG/M metagenome (GOLD analysis project Ga0210005, IMG submission 183961) | Groundwater microbial communities from aquifer in Utah, USA - Crystal Geyser 4/9/14 0.2 um filter (SPAdes) (version 3) | ecosystem: Environmental > Aquatic > Deep subsurface >... | reverse complement strand
CTCTTCTGAAGCCCAAGGCCAGCAAGCCGGAACTACCACTACCAAGGCTGAAGGCAGCAATATGAACCAAAACCAAACCGGACAACCCTTGTGCTCTAAAACCGGACAACTCTATTTGTTGCCAACAGCAGGACGCCCCCTCAGCACATCATCCTTTTACAAATCCAGCAGGCTGCGACCCGGATACTCCATCACTTCTTTCACCGTGGTCAGAAACTGAACTGCATCACGTCCATCAACAATGCGATGGTCGTAAGACAGGGCGATATACATCATCGGCCGCACCACAACCTGACCGTTCTCGGCCACCGGCCGCTGCTGAATGGTGTGCATACCGAGGATTGCGCTCTGCGGCGGATTGAGAATCGGTGTGGACAACAGCGAGCCGAACACGCCGCCATTGGTAATCGAGAAGGTCCCGCCACGCAGATCACCCGGCTGCAATGCGCCGCTTCTCGCCTTGTCGGCAAAGGCGACAATACCGCGTTCGATATCAGCCAGGCTGAGCAAGCCGGCATCGCGCAACACCGGCACGACCAGGCCTCTTTCAGTAGACACGGCAATACCGATATCCTGATAGTTGCGGTAGATAATCTCTTCGCCTTCAAGGCAGGAGTTAACCACCGGGAAACGTCTGAGGCCTTCAACACAAGCCTTCACAAAGAAAGACATGAAACCAAGACCCACGCCATGCCGCTCCTTGAAGGCATCGCGGTACCGGCTGCGCAGGTCCATCACCGGCTGCATATTCACCTCATTGAAGGTGGTCAGGATGGCGGCTGTGTTCTGCGCCTCCTTAAGCCTGCGGGCGATGGTTTTGCGCAGCGCACTCATCGGCATGCGCTCTTCGCGCCGCTCAACACTCGGCGCTGCTGCGGCAACAGGTGCTGCGATCGGTGTTTCCTGTGCTTTCGCACGCTTGGCTGCCAGGGCCGCCTCCACACCATGCTTGGCTTTTGGCTTCTCGGGCTCGTCTTCCACCACAACCGGCGCAACTACCTTCCTGGCCTTGGCTTCCGGCTTCTTGGGGGAAGAAGCGCCTGTGGCATCCGCCTTGATCAAGCCGATAATCTCACCGGGCTCCACGGTATCGCCATCCTTCTTGCGCACTTCCGTCAGCGTCCCGGAGGCCGTCGCCGTGACCTCCATGGTAATCTTGTCGCTTTCGATTTCTGCCAGCACATCGTCTTCGACCACGCTGTCGCCAAGCTGTTTCTGCCAGGCCACCAGCGTCGCCTCGGATTCGGATTCGCCCAGACTGGGCACCTTAATTTCAATATTCACGCAACAACCTCTCCCAATCGCTTACGGTATCATGCCTTCAATAGGCTTACTCAACGCCACATCCACCAGTGCCTGCTGCTGCTCGATATGGCGTTTCATCGAGCCGACAGCCGGTGCCGCGGCAGCAGCGCGCGCCAGATGCAGCAACTCCTGTCCCTCGCGCAGGCAGCGGCGCAGGCAATGGTGAATCTGGAACCATGCGCCCTGATTCTCCGGCTCTTCCTGCACCCATAACATTTCTTTCGCGGCGGAGAACCATGCCACCTGCCCATGCAATTCATCGTAGGGAAAACGATACAGCTGTTCGAGACGTACGATGGCCACATCGTTGATCTTACGCGCGCGGCGCTCGGCCAACAGGTCGTAATACACCTTGCCGGAGCAGACAATCAGCCGACGCACGTTCGGTGTATCCAGCTCATCAATCTCCGGCAACAAGGGCTGAAAGCGCCCATTGGCCAGTTCATCCACCGTGGAATAGGAAAGCTTTTGACGCAGCATGCTTTTCGGCGCCATGAAGATCAGCGGCTTGCGCATGCGAATCAGCGACTGACGGCGCAACAGGTGAAACAGCTGTGCCGGCGTGGTCGGGCAAACAACCCGGATATTGCTTTCTGCGCACAGTTGCAGGAAGCGCTCCAAGCGAGCCGATGAATGCTCGGCCCCCTGCCCTTCATAGCCATGCGGCAGCCACAATACCAGCCCGCTCATGCGCGCCCATTTGGATTCGCCGGCGGCGATAAACTGATCGATCACCACCTGCGCACCGTTCACAAAATCGCCGTACTGCGCTTCCCAGATCACCAGCGCGCGCGGCTCGGAAAGCGAATAGCCATATTCGAAGCCCAGCACGGCTTCCTCGGAAAGCATGCTGTCCACGGCCATGAAGTGCGACATTTCGCCGTTTTCCGCCTGTCTGAGTGGCACGAATTTCTTGCCGGTGACATGATCGTACACCACGGCATGGCGATGGAAAAAGGTGCCACGACCGGAATCCTGTCCGGAGATGCGCACCCAACCGCCTTCATTGAGCAGGGTTGCATAGGCCATAGCCTCGGCGCAGCCCCAATCGACAGGCTCCTGGCCGTCCACCATCTGCACGCGCGATTCGTAAATCTTCGCCACCTTGGGATGCAGCGTAAAGCCTTCCGGCACACCATGCGCGACGCGCACCATGCGGCTTAGCTCTTCCCGGCTTACTGCTGTTTCCGGCTCCGCGGCATCGCGACGCTGAAAACCCTCCCAGCGCCCGGAAAGGCTGTTGTGCTTCTCGGGCTGCTTGCGATTCGGATTGCGCCGCACCTCTTCCAGATTGGTGCGGTATTCCTGCACCATGGCCTCCACCTCGGCATCGCTGATCACACCATCGGCCACCAAGCGCTCACGATACAGCTGATGCACCGGCGGATGCGCCGCCACCTTGCGGTACATCACCGGCTGCGTCACGGTCGGTTCATCGGCCTCGTTGTGTCCATGCCGGCGGTAACAGATCATGTCGATGACCACATCGGCCTTAAACTTGTAGCGGTAATCCATGGCGATCTGTGCTGCCAGCACAACTGCCTCCGGATCGTCGCCGTTCACATGCAGAATCGGCGCCTGCACCATCTTGGCGATATCGGTGCAATAAAGTGTGGAGCGGGCATCGAAGGGATTGGTGGTAAAGCCGATCTGGTTGTTGACCACGACATGAATCGTGCCACCGGTACGAAAACCGCTGAGCTTGGAAAGATTGAGCGATTCGGCCACCACACCCTGACCGGCAAACGCCGCATCGCCGTGCACCAGCACGCTAAGCACCTGACGGCGCAATTCATCGGCACGCCGGCGCTGGCGGGCACGCACACCGCCCAACACCACCGGGGTAATGATCTCCAGATGTGACGGATTGAAGGCCAGCGACAAATGTACCGTACCGCCGGGGGTGGGAACATCGGAGGAAAAACCAAGGTGATACTTCACATCGCCCGAGCGTGCATCGGCATCGACATACTGCACGCCCTCGAATTCGGCAAAGATATCAGCCAGCGATTTGCCCAGCAGATTGGTCAGCACATTCAAACGCCCGCGATGCGCCATGCCGAGGATAATCTCCTTGGCGCCCTTGCAGCCGCCGTGGTGTACCAGCATGTTGAGCAGCGGAATCAGGCTTTCCCCGCCCTCGAGCGAAAACCGCTTCTGTCCGGCATAACGGGTGTGCAGGAAATGCTCGAACTCTCCAGCCTGCATGACCTTGCGGAAAATCTGCAAGCGGATTTCATCGTCGAAATCCGGGGTCGAACGAATCGTTTCAAAGCGCTCCTGCAACCAGTGTTTTTGGGCCGAATCCCTGATGTAGAGAAACTCCGGACCAATCTTGCCGCTATAGCTGCGGCGCAGAATATCCATGATATCGCGCAGCGGCAGTTCAGGTGGGCCGACCAGATCGCCGGTCGGAAACACCACATCCATGTCTTCCTGAGAAAGCCCGTAATAACGCGGCTCAAGCTCTGGACTGGGTGGTGGCGGATTAAGGTGCAGTGGATCAAGATCGGCATGCAGATGCCCGTGAACGCGATAGCCGTGAATCAGGTAGATGCCACGCGATGGATACTCCACACCGCCACCCTCGGAATCGCTGATTTGTGCGGGGGCAACCGGTTGTCTGGCTTCCTGCGCCAAACGCTGTTCGATGCTGCGCCGGGACACGCTGTTGTCATCCTGCATGGCCCGGAAACGCTGGGCCCAGACCTCAGGGACGGAATCGGCCTGTTGCAGATAATCCTCATACAATGCCTCTACCCAGGCAGCATTGACGCCCCCCAGATCGGCATCCATCTCCAGCGCATCGCGCTTGTCGGGGAAGGGAATAATCTGGCCGCCAGATTGTCCGGAATCCTGCATTCTGCTGCTCACCGATGCATTATAGCGCAATGTCCGGCAAAAGGCGAGCGGCAGCGCACAAGATGAGCTCGAATCAGTTCCAAGGCCATTCCCATGCCGCATAGCGCAGTCGGTACCACCCCAGGCCGAGATATTCATGCAGGGCCAGTGAAGACGAAGCCAGTGTGCCGGCATCGGGAAGCAGGCTGCGTGCATCATAGTCATTCTGCTGCGTCAGATAATCGGTCGGCGCAGCGATCACCTCAAACCCCTGCTGCTCAAAACACCAGCAGGAGCGCGGCATATGCCAGGCGCTGGTTACCAGCACGATGTGCGACACACCTTGTGATTGAAGCATTTGCCACATATAGGCGGCATTCTGCCATGTGTTTTCCGAGGCCTCCTCGGCAAAGGCCTGCTCCTCCGCGACACCGAACTGCAGCAGCCAGCGGCGCATAACCGCCCCTTCCGATTCGCTAGCCGAACTCAGGGGCCGGCCACCGGTGGCATACACGGGCAGACCTGTCTGCCGCGCCAGTCGGGCGGCATAGATGGTGCGCATCATGGCAAAATGTGACAATTCATCTGATCCGCCGTATTCCGGTGCCTGTTCGTAAAGCCCGCCACCGAGTAACACAATGGCTGTCGTACCGGGCGGCGACAAGCGCAATTCGGAAATCTGTGCAGCACTCAAGGGCGGTGAGCGGAATTCGAGCGGCTGCGTCAATGCATCGCGCACCGGAGCGATGGAAAGCAACCAGAGCGTGACCAGCGAAAGGGCCAGCAGCGCCCTGCCCCACCATTTTCGCCGTGCCAGAAATCCCGCAAAGGCGAGCAAGATTAACCCTCCCGGGGGAAGCAGAAGCAGTGTCACAATCTTGGTGAGCATCAAGCCGCTCATGGACTTTCACCCTGCGTGATCTGGCGATCCGCGCTCTGATGATCGGCCCGGATACGCATCGCCACCACCAGCGCCTCGAATAACACCCACAAGGCCAGCAGCAGAATCAGGCCACCAACCACAGCCACCGTCCAATGATCCTTACCGACAGCCTCGATGATACCCATGACCATGCCGGATACGGTTGCAGCAAGAACCAGCAGCATGGGCAGCAGGGTGTAGAGCACAGGCCGGCGTTTGCGATAAAGGTAGATGGTAACGGTGAGCAGGGTCAGGGCCGCCAGAATCTGGTTGGTGGTGCCGAACAGCGTCCACAGAAACAGCCCGGCAGGCTTGCCATCCACGCGGAAGAATGCAAAGAAGCCTATGGCGGCCACAGCCAGCAGGGTGGCAACATAGCGGTTACCCAACAATTTCAGCCCGAGGGTGTGGCCGATTTCTTCAATATTAAAACGCAGCAACCTGGTGCCCGTATCCACGCTGGTCATGGCAAAGGCCACCACCACCACGCTGATAAAAGCCATCGCCATATCCAGAGGAATGCCCAGCTGGTGAATAAATTGCCCGTTGCCCTGAATGAACACGCCGAGCTTCTGGTGCAGGCCGGCAGCCTTTTCCCAGGAACCGTAAAAACTGGCCCACTGCTCATGACTGGTGAATGCCCCGGCCGTTGTAGCCAGCACCGCGAGCAGGGCCAATAGTGACTCCCCGATCATGCCGACATAGCCGACAAACGTCGCATCCGTCTCCTTATCCAGCTGCTTGGCTGTGGTACCTGAGGCGACCATGCCATGGAAACCGGAGATAGCACCACAGGCAATCACGATAAAAAGAAAGGGCATCATGGGTGGCGCACCCTCGGGGTGTGCATTGATCATTGGTGCGGCCCACTCCGGCGACATCACAAAGAATCCGGCCAGCATGCAGGCCATGGCCAGATAAAGCAGCAGCGAATTGAGGAAGTCGCGCGGTTGCAGCAACAGCCAGACAGGCAACACACTGGCAGCAAAGGCATAGACGAGCAGGCTCCAGCTCCATGTGGATGCGGATATGCCGGTTACCGGCAGGTAGAGCCCCATCCATGTAGTCAGCAGCATGAGCACAAAACCCACGCCGATCAGCGGCCACAGCGGCATATTTCGGCGGTAGATAAGAAAGCCGATAAGCATGGCAATAAGCATCAGGGCATAGGTCGGGAAGACTGCTTCAGGATGCGCAGTGGCCGGGATATGCGCTGCATCGGGTGCGGCAAACAGGCCGGAAATCACCAGCACGAACACCCCCATGGCCAGGGCCACGAGAAAGAAAATCACCAGCAGAAAAAGCAGACGGGTGCGCGGGCTGATTACATCGCGTGCAATCGTGCCCATGCTCTGCCCCTGATGGCGTACGGAGAGCACCAGTGCAGAAAAATCATGCACCGCACCCACCAGAAGCGTACCAAGCACCACCCAGCACAGGGCCGGAAGCCAACCCCAGATAACAGCAATGGCTGGGCCGAGCATCGGGGCCAGACCGGCAATCGAGGCATAATGATGGCCAAATAGCACGTATTTATTGGACGGCAGGTAATCCACATCGTCTCTGAGGGTGTGAGCAGGTGTCGGCAGCTCATCGGAGAGCATAAATACACGCTTGGCCAGTACACCGCGGGCATAAAACCGGTAGAACACCACATACAGGCTGAGCACCAGTATCGCCATAACCACAGGTGACATAATTCCTCCGTGCATCCCTCGGACTTGCGCGTTACGCTAGGGCCTGCAAGCACAAAATGCGAGTGAAGCGCTGCCGCCCGGAATGGGGCCAGGCAAGGCGCGAGGAGTGAAGTTTGGTGAATCCAAATGAACACCAAGCAACACAGCATGGCGCCATGCCGGGCGCAGCCCTGCGGGACGGACCATTTTTCCTCCCTGCTGCGTTATTACTCACTTATGTGCAACAAGGACATGTCGCTCGCAATGCCTTGCAGGGACAAAAAAATGATCTCGTCGCTGCACCCGAATTTTATGTTTACAGGCCCTGACCCTATGCAAATCCCATTCCGCCGTTCCCGGCGCACAACATCTCTTCCCTGCCTGCTGATAAGCGCCATTCTGCTTATATCAACAGCCGCATGCCAGCAGCAGCCGGCAGCCCCCAAGCCGGCCACTATGCCCGCATCCCCGGCCGCAGCAATAATCGGTGGAACAACGATCTATGAGGCCGATATCGATTCGGCCATTCAGGCCCTGCCTGAAAGCCTGCAGGTACAACGCAACGAACCCCAGTTGCGCGCCCGCGTACTGCATGTCCTGCTGCGCCGTCAGGCGCTCAGCCAGCAGGCCATCGACCTGCATCTGGATGAGGATCCGCTTATCCATCACCGCATAAGCAAGGCGCGCGATGACATCCTCATCGAAAGCCTGCAACAGTGGAAAATGCACCGCATCCCCGAGCCGGATGAGGCCGCCATCTCCGCCTATTATCAGACGCATCTGCCTGAATTCACCATCCCCGAGCAGGTGCATGCGCGCCATATCCTGCTGGGCAGCGAAAAACAGGCCGATGACGTACTGAAAGCCCTGCGCAAGGGTAAAGATTTTGCAACCCTGGCTGCCGAATTCTCGCGCGATGACGGAACGAAATCTCTCGGCGGCGACCTTAACTGGTTTCCGCGCGGTGTGATGGTCAATGAGTTCGAGGACGCGGTGTTCGCGATGAAGAACCCCGGTGATATTTCCGCACCGGTCAAAACTCCCTTCGGCTGGCATATCATCGAGCTGATCGGCAAACGGCCGACCAGCCGCCAGTCACTGCCCGAAGCAAAAGGCGATATTGCCGCCATACTCAAACAACAGGCCATGAGCGCATGGGTCGACGGCCTGACAGAAACCGCCGGAGCACAAATACTGAACCTGCAGTACAGCCGGATGCCGGGTGAACAGGCCCCCTGATTAATTTATTTATCGGGAACGGTATCAGACAGGCAAAACAATAAATCAGTGCCAGCCTCTATTTTCAGCGTTTCAGCCTTGCGGCAGGACCGCATAAGAGGCAAAGCTCTGCCCGCCCCGTTCGTCGAGACAGGCCTGCTCATCGAGATACAAAGAGCGCAGCTGCATATCCACAGGCCTGGCCAGATTACCCTGCATGATGCTGCGAAAATCATCGCCACCGAGCAGGCGATGGCGCTGCGTGAGAAACAGCATGTCCAGTCCGCCATCAAGCAGGGTGCGATGCACCTCCGGTCCGGCAATCATATAAGCTGAACGGTAACCTTCACCCGCAAGCAGCCTGCGAATCGCCGGCCCGTCCAGTTCCTGTGCCTCACTCCTGAGGACTGCCAGGCCCTGCTGCGTCAGCCTGTCCACCTGACTCTGCGGGGCATCTGCTCCCGTAAGCACCAGCACGCGTCGATCCTGCACCTTTTCCAGCGCTGCCTGCGGAATATCGAGGCTGCGCGAAAGAATGGCCACATCCGGCTGCACTGTTAACCCCTCATTCAGCCGCCATGCGGCCAGATCGGCATAGTCGGCCTCGCGACCCACCGGCAGCAGATCCTGAGCATTCCCCCTAGCCAGTTGTCGGAAATAGCGCGCACTGGTCAGCATGATGTCGGACTGTGCTGCCAACTCCTGATACAAACGCCAGTCGCGCTTATTGGCCAGAGAGGCAGGAACGCCCTGCTCACCATGCGCATCAAGCAGGGAGATACGCCCATCGAGACTGGCAATGAAGTTGGCATAGATGAACACCTCGCCAGACTCAGCCTGCCGGTGCAAAGACAGGGAAAGATACAATCCCTTCAAGGGAATTTTCTGCTGTGGCGCAGGGTAGAGTCGTAATACCGTCATAGACTGAGCATAGCCTCCCCATAGCTGCAGTGCATCACCACTCTGCCTGAAAACCTAGAGCGCACAGCCGATGGAGAGCAATGCGTTGCGAACATCTGCAGGCGACCGGACATGCACGGCGCGAATGCCTGCCTTGATGGCGGCTTCAACGTTTTCAGGCATATCATCGAAGAACATGATCGCATCAAGTGGAATGCCCAGCGTATGGGCAACATGCTCGAACACCTGCGCCTCAGGCTTGCGGATACCGATTTCATTCGATGCAAAAACATGCTCAAACGATGCTACAACATCGGGGAACATGGCCGACCAGGTTGCATGATGGGTGGCATTCGTATTGGTGAAGGCGAAGCAGGGAAATTGAACCCTGGCCGACTGAAGCATCGCTCTCGTCTCGGAAATCTCACCAAGAAAGATGGCGTTCCAGCCCTCGGCAATTCGGGCGTGGTCGTCCTGCAACTCAAGGATCGTACTTAAGTGGGCAAAATACTGTGCGGCCGTGATCTCACCACGTTCGTGCTGCTCGTAGGCAAGATCATACTTAAAGACGTGTTCCATCTCTGTGCAGGATAGACGGGATATCGGCTCCCAGATGGCAAATGCCCGATTGAAGTCAAAATCGATAAGAACGCCGCCGATATCGAAGAGCAGCACCTCAATCTTATTGCCTCTCCTTGGCATCAGAACCTCCGTATTTACCAATGATTCAACCTTGCTCTCATGCGCTGAACTCCCGCCATACATGTCTCAATAGCTATTCAGCAGGATGCCAGCGATGCTGATTTCTGTCTGTATAGAATTTTGACTATCTGCCCACGCGACGCCATATTTGTTGCCAAGGGCGGGCAGCCGTGGAATATTGTTATGCTCGTAAGGATAGTTGGGCCTGATCTGAGGAGGCATATGCCATGAGCAGTGATTCATCTCCTGATACCAAGGAAAGGCTATCAAGCCACGGCCGGCTTCTGGATAGTAAACACTTTCCGATTCTTCAGGGTATGCCCGCGGTGATCATTGGTGTCCTGAACAATGCCAGCAATCTGATGCATGTTTCTGAAGGCGTGGAGCTGCTGCACGAAGGCGACACCACCCATGACCTTTATTTTATCGCCAGTGGCACTGTGTCCATTACCAAGCATGTGGGAAATGGCGAAAAGATGCTGCGCAAGCTCGGCAGCGGTGATGTGTTCGGCGAATTCGGCACCTTGCGCGGCAAGGTTCGTTTTGCCTCGGTACACACCCTTGAAATGAGCCATATTATCCGCGTCAAAATGGCTGCAGTGCTGCAGATTCTGGAAGTTGAACCGGCTTTTCGCGATCGCCTGACGCAACTGATGAACAGGCGCATCCTTTTAAGCTTTATAGCCAGCCACCCTGTCTTTCAGGGGCTGAGCGACGATGCTGTTATTGATCTGGCCGACGCATTGCATCTCCGCTTTGCTGCGCAGGATGACCCGATCTTTATGCAGGGGGAAAAACTTGATGCACCGTGCATGATCGTCTCCGGCGAAGCGACGGTCCGCATGGACAGTGATGTTCAGGTATTGCTTGAGATGCTCCGTGACAACGATGTTCTTGGGGCAGCAATCGACGAGGCAGGACTGGCTGTCTATTCGGCCATTGCCTCCAGTGATACCGATTTGCTTATTCTCGATGATGCAGCCATGTCTTTGCTCCGTTCGCATTCGGCCCCGGTGGCAGATCATCTGGAACAGCTCATCACCGAACGGGCGGCGAAAACATTCGCTCGAATCAAACAATTCTCTTCTTAATCCGGAAGGGCGCTGCTCAGCCGGCTTTCTTTTTTACAATAAGGTAAACGATAGCGGCAAGCCCGAGGGCTGCGGCGATGAGGGGCTGATCCTCGACCAACCAGATGATGGTAAAGAACACAGCGGCAAAGACGGCTGTTTGCACCAGTATAATTTGGAAGGTTTTCCCAGACGGCGGAGGAGATGATTCCGGCCGGTCCTCCTGCCCCTGCTCAGGGGTATTCCCTTCCGGTGGTTTCTGATCCTTGTCACTCATAGTGTAAGTTTAGACCGAGCCATTCATTGTGCAAACCAAACTTGAATCAATGGACTCTTACCCCATCGGCCATCTGGGCTTTGCGGCACAGGCCGAGTCAAATCCCGATAGTGTGGCTCATGGTAGGCGACCCTCACGTTTCAGTCGGCGGATTACCATTGAGTGGTACAGAGATGCGCATAGCGGGCGGATCAGGGGACGGCTGATCAGCCATGCAATGGGCTTCAGGCGCGGGACTCGGGACATCAACACGATGTAGGCATCAAGTTCGGAGAGGATGCGGCCGTCCGCATCGCGAATGTGCAGTTCGGTGAGGGCTAACTTTGGATCGATGCCGAGGCGTTTGAGTTCCTTGTCTTGCCCGGTGATGTCGAACCACTCGACATCGCGGCCGGATGCTCCGGCCATGGCTTCGTATTTTTCACGGTCGCGCACGCATTTCTCGCACGCGCCGTCGTAGTAGACAGTGATTGCCACGGCTATCGAACCGACAGCCGTGGCATCATGTTTTCAGCTGAGGCTTTCGGCTGCCTTGGCAATGCGGCCTACTGCATCTTCCAGCGTGGCCTGGGCCACGGCATAGGAGATGCGCATGAAGCCTGGGGCACCGAACTCGGTGCCGGGCACCAGCGCAACGCCGGCATCCTCAAGCAGCCATGCGCAGACATCGAGGTCGTCCTTCAGCACCACACCTGCCGGGGTCTTTTTGCCGAGCCATGCCTGCACGGACGGGAACACGTAGAACGCGCCGTCCGGCATGATGCAGGTCACGCCGGGGATTTTATTCAGCGCAGCCACCAGCCATGTGCGGCGACCTTCGTAGACGCGCACCATTTCTTCCAGTGCATCGGTAGGACCGGTGAGAGCGGCGAGAGCCGCCTTCTGGGCGATGGATGAAGGATTGGATGTGCTCTGCCCCTGAATCTTGGCCATGGCCTTGATCAGATGACGCGGGCCTGCGCAGAAGCCGATGCGCCAGCCGGTCATGCAATAAGCCTTGGAAACACCGTTCAGGGTAATCGTGCGATCCTTCACATCGGGGCATACCTGCGCGATGGTGGCAAAGGTTTTGCCGTCGAACAGAATCTTTTCGTACATATCGTCGGTGGCGACAGCTACGTTCTCATGCTTTTTCAGCACCGCACCGAGCGCAGCCAGATCGTCATGCGAATAGGCCATACCGGTCGGATTGGACGGGGAATTGAGGAACAGCAGTTTGGTCTTCGGGGTAATGGCTGCTTCCAGCTGCGGGCCGGAGAGCTTGAAGCCGTTCTCAGCCGTGGTATCCACAATCACCGGCACACCACCGGCGAGCAGCACCATATCTGGATAGGAAACCCAGAACGGGGCCGGGATAATCACCTCGTCGCCCGGATTGATCATGGCCTGCAGCATATTGTAAATGCACTGCTTGCCGCCGGTGGACACCAGAATGTCGTCCGCCTCGTAATCCAGATCGTTGTCCTTCTTGAACTTCGCAGCGATGGCCTTACGCAACTCGGGAATGCCGGGCACGGCGGTGTAGCGCGTGAAGCCGGCATCGATGGCGGCCTTGGCTGCGTCGCAGGCAGCTTTCGGGGTATCGAAATCAGGCTCGCCGACAGACAGCGAGATGATGTTTTTGCCTGCGGCACGCAATTCAGCGGCCTTGGCTGTGATGGTGAGGGTGGCGGAGGGTTTAACCAGGTTGACGCGATCGGATAGTTTTATCATGCCAACGATGCTGCCATATTTTTTTGCCGACTCAACTGGTCAGAATGCTTTTGCATCTGGCCCAAGCGAGCTCCTGATAACAGGGGCTATCGAGGCTTGCTTTCGCTTGCCACGCCTTCACCTCTGGAATCTACCAGCCCCATGATCTTCCCCGTTTTCCTGTTCCACAAAATCGCCTGCATATTGCCGTAAGGCCGCTCCAGCGGCTGCAAATCATGGCCGCGCTTTTCAAGTTCGGCGGCCAGCTTCGGGCTGAAGGCATGGGGCTCATGCTGCACCACATCGGGCAGGAACTGGTGGTGAAAGCGAGGAGCATTCACCCAGTCCTGCGGCGGAGCCTGATCGAGCATGAAACCGACGGAGGACAACAAGACCATGGAGATAATGCGCGAACCACCGGGTGTGCCGAGGATGAAGGTACGATCAGGGCCAACTACGAAGGTCGGGCTCATCGAGGAAAGCATGCGCTTGCCCGGCTCCACGCCATTGGCCTGACCCTGCACCAACCCGAAGGCATTGGGCTCGCCGGGACGGGTGGCGAAATCGTCCATCTCGTCGTTGAGCAGAATCCCGGTGGATGGCGAGAGATAACCCGAGCCGAAGGGGTAGTTGGTGGACAGTGTGGCGGCAACCATATTGCCCTCACGATCGATGATCGAAAAATGCGTCGTGTCTTGCCCTTCGCTCAGCATTTCACCTGTTCCCTGAATATCCAGCGATGGGGTGGCGTGCTGCATGTCGATGCTCTGGCGCAATTCAGCCAGCCTCGCTGCATCCAGATAGTCGTGAGGAATGCTTACAAAGTCGGCATCGCCAAGATAACGGTTGCGATCACGATAGGCGCGCGTCATGGCCTCAATCAGCAGATGTGTACGGTCAGCAGTACTCAGCTGCTTCAAATCATCGTCTTTCATCTGGCCGAAAACATGGGCCAGCGTCATGCCGCCGGAGGATGGCAGGGCTGCGCTAACAATATGGAAACCGTGGTAGTCGAAGATGACCGGCTTACGCTCAATGGCACGGTATGCGGCCAGATCGTTCAGGCTGATTAGACCGCCGTCATTTTTGACATCGCGTACCAGATGCAGAGCCGTTTCGCCGTGATAGAAATCCTCAGCACCGTGCTCGGAAAAGCCGCTCAGGGTGTCGGCCAGTTGCGGCTGACGAATACTTTCGCCCTCTTTTTTCAGGAAGGTGTCGCGCGCGGCAGCATTGAATGCCTTGCTGCGCCACTTGATCATCCTGGCCAGTCGCGGCCCGACGCGAAAACCATCCCTCGCCAAACGGATGGCCGGCTCGCTCACCTCACTGCGCTTGAGCACGCCGTATTTTCCAACCAACCTCCCCACTCCGGCGAGCAGACCCGGCACCCCTGCCGCCTGCGGGCCATCGATGCTCGACTGCGTGTCGTATATCTCGCCGTGCTCCGCAGCTGCCGGCGAAGTCTCCCGCGCATCGATCATCACATAGCGCTTGTCTTTGGCGATATAGAGTAGGAAAAAACCACCGCCGCCAATCCCTGAAGAACTTGGCTCAACCACGCCCAAGGCCAGCGCGGTGGCTGCAGCCGCATCGAAGGCATTACCGCCCTTGTTCAGCATCATCACCCCCGCCTCGGCTGCCAGCGGCTGGGCCGCAACCACCATACCGGTTTTAGGTGAGAACAACTCCGGATTGGCTGCATGTGCTGCCGACGACAACAGGATGACAAAGGCGAACGACAGGGCTTTGATGGCTCGATTCATAGAGATGAGCATAGCCGCTTCCCGGAAAACGGCAATTTTCCCACCAATTCGCATGCAAGTGGCTTGCAGGGGGGAAGTCACGGCTTCAGTCTTAGCCTCTTTGCCAAACTGCATCGAAAGGAAACATCGTCATGGCTGTGAATCCACCTGTTCTGAATCCTCCCCTGCCCGTTCCCGGCTTTAAGGTCGGCACCGCTTCCTGCGGCGTTAAATCGCCAGCCCTGAAGGGCAAGCGTCAGGATGTGACGCTGATCGTCGGCGATGTCGATTGCCATGCAGCAGGCGTATTCACCAGCAACCGTTTCCGTGCCGCCTGTGTGCGCTGGGGTGAGAAGACCCTGACTACCCATGCCGAAAAGATTCGCGCCATCGTTGCCAATGCAGGCAATGCCAATGCAGGGCTGGGTGAAATGGAAAACGTGTGGGCCAGGCAGTTGATTGAATCGGGTGCTTCCGCAGCGGGCGTGGATGCCGATTGCGTTCTCTCCTCCTCCACTGGCGTAATCGGCACACCATTTCCCATCGATCGTGTCCGCGAAGGTATGCATGAGGCTGCCACAAGCCTGACTGCCGACAATTGGGAAGCTTCCGCCCATGCCATCCGCACCACCGATACCTTTGCCAAATGGTCATCGGCACAGATCGACATCGATGGAAACACCTATACGCTGACCGGCATCTGCAAGGGTAGCGGCATGATACATCCGAATATGGCGACCATGCTTGGCTTTGTCGCCACCGATGCGCCGATTGCCGCCAGCGATCTGGCCCCCATGCTCAAGCGAGTGGCCAACCGCTCATTCAACTGTATCAGCGTGGACGGCGACACTTCGACCAACGATACGCTTTACCTGCTCTCCTCCGGCATCGGGCTCGGGCATACACCGCTGGCCGATACCTCCCTGTTTGAACAGGCACTGACCGAACTGTGCATCGAGCTTGCCCAGCTCATCGTGCGCGATGGCGAGGGCGTTTCGAAGTTTGTCACCATCGAGGTGAACGGGGCCGCCAGCGAAGCCGACGCGCGCACCGTAGGCCGGGCCGTTGCCATTTCACCGCTGGTCAAAACTGCATTTGCCGGAAGCGATGCCAACTGGGGTCGCATCCTGTCGGCCGTCGGCAATTCAGGCATCGCCATCGACACCAATAAAATAACCCTCAGTGCCGACGATGTGCTGATGTTCGAAAAAGGGAACCTGCACCCGGATTATCGCGATGCAGACGGCATGGAAGTTTTCCGCAAGCCTGAATTCACCATCACGCTTGATCTCGGCATGGGCTCCGCCTCATCCACCGTGTGGACGGGCGATCTGACCCACGATTACATCACCATCAATGCGGAATATCGCACCTGAAAACAGCTCATCCAGCATAAAGAGCTCGAAGGAAATTACTTGGCGAACCCCGGACAGACTGTACAAGGTTTGCCTGAATTGAAGACCAGCAGCTTATAAGCAGAAATCATGCCCCTTTTCGGGGGCATGACTTCTTACTCGAAGACAACAGCAAACTTCCAGTGCGTTAGTGGAGAGGCCCGGTAAACAGCTCTCTTCGTAACATTATCAAATTCGTAGGAAGTGACGCCCGCAGGATTCGTCAGCATCTCGTTGGCGGCCTTCTTGAGCGTCTCGCTTCCCAGATCGCGCGGGTCGAGAAATTCCCGATTCGTCTTCCTGTGCAGGGCAGTCAGACCGTTCGGAGCGAGCGCGAAGAAGGATATATTGGCCGGCAGCGCCAAAGCGGCATTCACCTGATCGGCAAGTACCTCAAGAAAAACCGATGCGCCGATCGCTCCAACCACCTTGCCCCCTTCCATCATGGGCACAGCGATCACTACCGAACGTTTCCCGCTGCTTTTACTGACAACCAGTTCGCCGTCAATCGTCGTCCCGGACATAAGAGGCTGAAAATAGCTGCGGTCACTCAGTTTCACACCCATTTCCCCTTTATCGACGGTGGCATATGTGCCGTCAGGGCGAACAAACCAGACAATCAGGCCAGAACCCGATTTCTCGTACCCGCGCAACAGCGGCTCCATCTTCTTCCACTTTAACGATCTCGCCTCGGGCGTGGATGCCAGAATCTGCAAACTTTGCTGGACCGATAGCAAACGCAAATCCGTGTAGGAGGTAAAGGCTGAGAGCAGGCTTTGCGCGCTATCCTCAGCGTGATTACGAGTATCGGCAGCCTGTACTATCCCCATTTGGGATACCACCAGTATAAGCAAAGCGATGACACTCAAAAAATATTTCCTGAACATTGCATCCTCCTTATTCAATTCGCATCAACATGATCCGCAAAACACCCTTAAGAATCCCTTTGCGTCATAGTTACTTATAGTTGAATTTCCATACGCCTGCAGCAATAACAGGGGCACATGCATGGTCATTCGATCTTGCAAACCAGACAGATATTTCACCACGAATAGATTCGCTGAATAGTGCGGCCGAATAAGATTTTCCGGGGGAGAAGGCTCACAAAAAAGATTCCCCGCAGTGAGCTGCGGAGAAGTTTATCCTGTGTTGATCTGCATTAGATGTCTTTGATGCTCTTCGTGATGTGCAAAATTGCCTTACATCAGCACCCGTTCAATACCGCCGTTTTTAACGCGGCTTACAAAATCATCCTGCCATTTCTCGCCGTGCAGGCGCTTGGCCAGTTCGACAACGATATAATCCGCCGCAACGCCGGTTTCCTCTTCCAGCCTTGAGAGCCCCTGCAGGCAGGACGGGCAGGAGGTCAGGATTTTTGCATCGGCCTGTGTATCGAGCCTGGCTTTTGCCTTGGCCATTTCCTCTTCCTTGCGGGCGCGAATCTTGCCGGCAATCGCCGGGCTGGCCACAGCCAGCGTGCCTGCCTCACCACAGCATTCGGCCGAGGCCACCGACGGGGCTTGCAGCAAAGCACTGATCGCAACCTCGGAGCCATGCCGCTTCATCGGCGTGTGGCAGGGCTCGTGATACAGGTATTGCTGCCCTTCCACAGCTTCGGCAGCCACGCCCTGTGTCACCAGATATTCATGGATATCGATCAGGGGTGCTCCGGGAAACACCTGCTCCAGCTGATAACGCGTCAACTGATCGTAACAGGTGCCGCATGACACGATCACGGCCTCGAAATCGAGATAGGACAGCGTGTTCTTCATGCGATGGAAGAGCACACGGTTATCGTAGGTGATCTGATTGCCGCGTTGGTGATCGCCACCGGCCGTCGAAGGGTAGCCGCAGCACAGATAGGACGGCGGCAGCACCACGTTCAGGCCGAGATCATAGAGCATGGCCTGCGTGGCCAGTCCGACCTGCGAAAACAGACGCTCCGAGCCGCAACCCGGGAAATAGAATACCGCCCGCCCGTTGGCCTTGGCGGGATCGCGCAGGATCGGAATTTCGTTCTTGTTGCGCCCGTCGATACCCAGGGTCGAGCGTGCCGTATCCAGCGGCAGGCTGGGCAGCGGACGTTCAACGAAGTTGATGATCTGTGCCGTGACACCCGTAAGATTGCGCTTGGCTGCAGGAATCTCCTTCACCAAACCAATGGCTTTCGCCACCTTGTGCAGTAAGCGATGCCCGGCATAACCCCAGCCGATCACCGTCTTGCGCATCAGACGCACGGTGTCGGGGTTTTTCGTGACCAGAAACAGCAGCGCCAACTTCGAGCCGAGATTGAAGCGCGCCTGCCCCTTGTCTTTCATAATGCCGCGCATGCGCTCGGTAACCATGCCGAAATCAATATTCACCGGGCAGGGTGATTCACATTTGTGGCAGATGGTGCAGTGGTCGGCCACATCGCCGAGGCCTGCGAACTGCTCGAAGGAAATCCCGCCGCCGGTCTGCGATTCGTAAAGGAATGCCTCGATGATCGCGCCCGTCGCCTGAATCTTGTTGCGTGGCGAATACAACATCGAAGAGCGCGGGAAATGCGTGTTGCACACCGGCTTGCACTTGCCGCAGCGCAGGCAGGGAGAAATATCCTCGGAAAGTGCCGTCAGATCGGCCGCTTCCAGAATCACCGACTCCATCTCCAGCAGGTTGAAACTCGGCGTGTAGGTAAAGGTCAGGTCCGTGCCCGGCATCAGCTTGTCGCGGTTGAACAACCCATCCGGGTCCACGCGGCGCTTGTAGTCGGCCATCTCGGCCAGATACTCCTCGCGCATATAGGGCAGCTTGGTGATACCGATACCGTGTTCACCGGAAATCACACCGCCCAACTCCACCGCCTTGGCCATAAAGGCCTCCACAGCGTGGTGAGCGCGCTTCATCATCTGATAGTCATTGGAATTGACCGGCACATTGGTATGCACATTACCGTCGCCGGCATGCATATGCGTGGCGATCACAATGCGGCTGGACAGAACTTTTTTATGCTGGACCACAACACCTTCGATCAGGGAGCCATAACCGCGCAGCAAATCCGACAGCGCCTGCTCAACCTCGGTACGATAGGAAATACGCAGGCTGCCGCGCTGGATTACCCTGAACAGATCCTCATCCGCAGCATGCTCGACGCCTGCGGGCAGACCGGCGGAATCTTTACACGGCAAATCCAGACCATCGAGCCAGGACTGCCAGCGGCCCCGCACCTCGGCTGTCACATTGAGGCAGGCGCGAATCTTGCCGCTTAAGAACTCACCGCTCTCGACCACCAGCAGCTTGCGCACAGCGGGATCGTTGTCGGCAACCAGTTCAATCTGACGTTTGAGATAGGCATCAACTGCATCCACCGCCTCGATTTTGTTGGCGATGGAATGTTCGATATTCAGATGCTCAATGAAATCGTTGTACTCAGACAGGCGATGCAGCGGAATCACCACATCCTCGTTGAGTTTGAAGGCGCGTGTATGTCGGGCAATAGCCGCCATGCTGCCGCGCACCTCCCAGAAACTCTTGCGATCCGCCGGCTGCACAGCGACAAAGCCCTCGCCGTTGCCGTTTGAAGCAATACGCGTGATCGCCGAGCAGGCAGCGGCAACTTCGCGCTGCTCATCGCCGGACACATCGATCAGCAGTACCACGCGCGGTTGTTCGCGGCGCGTGGACTTGGATTTATAGCGGGTAGCCTTGACGTACTTTTCATCAAAGTGTTCCAGCCCTTCCAGATGCACGCCGGACATGGCATCGACATGTTCCTTGATGCCGACCATGGCGGCGGTTGCCTCGCGCAGATCCTGACCGAAAAACTCGCAGCAAACAGTCTGAGTGAACGCATACGGCTCATGCAGCACAAAAGTCGCATCGGTGATAAAGCCGTCCACGCCTTCCTTCTGCACGCCGGGCAGGCCACCGAGGGCCTTGCGCGTCACATCCTTACCGAGGCCGGCGAGGCGGAATACGGAACCGGGAATAATCAATTCTTCAGGTTCGGAAAGCGGCGTCGTGCCGTCAGGGGCAAAGCGACTCAAACGGAAGCGCGCCTCGCCCTCAGGCTCGATGCGCCCCATATTGTGTTCCAGTCGTTCCACCAGCAGCCAGTTGCCATCCGGGGTAACCATCCTGTACGACAACAGATTATCGACGCAGGTTCCCCAGATCACCGCATGCTTGCCGCCGGCATTGGAGGCTACATTGCCGCCAATGGTGCAGGCCCACAGGCTGGTCGGGTCGGTGGCAAACACATACGGCTGCGACGCCTGCATCACCTTGCCGGTGACCGCGCCCGCCTGCGCCGTGATGGTATGGGCGATTCGTCCGCCGCCGATATCGCGCTGCTCAACCGGCCCGAAGCCATCAAGCTTCTCGACATTGATCATCACCGAGTCGGCATGCAGCGGCACGGAACCACCGCACAGGCCGGTACCGCCACCACGCGGAATCACCGTCATACCCAATTCGCGGGCCGCACTGATCAGGCCGGGAAGCTCCTCGGCCGAATCGGGGGTGAGCACGCAGAAGGGATGCTCCTGCCGCCAGTCGGTGGCATCGGTGGCGTGATGGGTTAAGGTGAAAGCATCGAAATGCACATTGTTGCGGTGCGTATGACGGGCAAAGACTTTTTTTGCCGCACTGCGCAGCGCCGGTGTGTCGGCAAACCAGCCATCCAGATTGTCGAGCATGCGACGCGTGGCCTCAACGATGCGCATGACACGCTCATTGTCCTCGGCTGTGGCCTCGATACGGGCCAGGCGGTCGGCATGCAGGGCCTGCATGGCCTTGAGGCGCTTGCGGTTTTTCAGCAGATCGTTTTTGAGATACACATTGCGCGAAATTACCCAGACATCGCCGAGAATTTCAAACAGCTTGCGGGCAGAACGTCCGGTGCGCCGCTTGGCACGCAGGGCATTGAGATCATCCCATGCCTGCTCGCCCAAAAAGCGCAGCACAATCTCCCGATCAGAATAGGAGGTATAGTTGTAGGGAATCTCGCGGATATTCTCGTTCAAGCATTCACTCCATGCACTGCATTCGGGATAAGCGCATGATAGCGGAGGCCGATGAAGAAATCATAAAGAGAAAGAAATTAATGGACGGCACGCTTGGCCAGCATACTTTTCAGGCGGCCAAGTGCAGCACGTGACATACGCACGGTCAGCAGCATGTCGTCACCATCGCCTTCCTGATGCAGGACCCGCCCATTGGCATGGCACCAGGCCAGCGCCTTACCGTCGGCAACCGGAATACGCATTACCTCCTCGCCCATATGACTTTCCAGCCAGTCGCGCAGCAGGGCAAGCAGTTCATCCACACCCTTGCCGGTGACGGCGGAAAGGGCCATGCGGCTACCATCGATATCCGGGGTGATGCGCGACACCACCTGCGGGGCCAGATCTGTTTTGTTCCACACCTCAATACGCGGCGGCATCTCGGAGCCACCATCCACCCAGCCCTCGCCCATGATCATGTGCAGGGTGTCGTTCACCACCTTGCCCTGCTCGATAACCTGGGGATCGGATGCATCGCGCACATGCACAATCAGATCGGCCTCAACCACCTCTTCCAGCGTGGCGCGAAAGGCATCAACCAATTCATGCGGCAGCTCCTGCACAAAACCCACGGTATCGGAGAGCATCACCGCATGCCCGCCGCTCAGTTCAACCTTGCGCAGCGTCGGATCAAGCGTGGCGAACAACTGATCGGCGACATAAACGCCTGCTGCAGTCAGGCGATTGAATAAGGTGGATTTACCGGCATTGGTATAGCCGACCAGCGCCACGGTTGGGATTTCCTTGCGCCTGCGCCCGGCGCGTTGAGTTGCACGCATGCGTCGCACGCCCACCAGATCCTGCTCAATCTGCTTGATCCGGTTGCGAATCATGCGCTTATCCAGTTCAAGCTGCCGCTCACCCGGACCACCAAGGAAGCCGAAGCCGCCACGCTGCCGCTCCAGATGGGTCCAACTGCGCACCAGCCGGCTGATCTGGTAATTCAGACTGGCCAGTTCCACCTGCATGGCACCTTCGCTGGTCCGCGCCCGGGCAGCAAAAATCTCCAGAATAAGACCGGTGCGATCCACCACCTTGGTCTCCCAGGCCTGTTCCAGATTGCGTTGCTGTACCGGGGAAAGTGGATGATCAACAAACACCACTGTCGCCTCGCAATCGGTCACATGCTTTTTCACCTGCTCGATCTGACCCGTGCCCAACAGGGTGCCCGAACGCGGCCGGCGAATGGGCACAACAATCGAATCGAGTAGCTCGCAATCACTGGCTATTACCAGCCTGTCGAACTCGGCAGCCCGAGCCTGCCGTGCCATTTCCCCACCAGCCTTGCTGCTCAACTCCGGATGCACGGAAATCACCGCATCCTTTTTGACCATCAAATCCACACTACCGCTCATACATCAACTGACCTTTTGGCTAAGAGAACATTCATTATTACAGCACCTTGCCAATCAGCGGCGCAAGGGAATTCGCATCGCCATGCACAGCCTCACGCGTCTGGTGGGCGAACCATGTCTGCTGCCGTTTGGCATAGCGCCGCGTAGCTGTGATGCCATCCTGCAAGGCCTGCTCAAGATTAGATTGGCCACGCACATGAGCCAGCAACTGGCGATAGCCCACAGCGCGTACCGCCGGATGCGCATCGGAAAGCTTCAGCTCATCCAGCCAACGCACCTCATCCAGCCAGCCGGCATCAAGCATATCCCTGAAGCGCTGCGCAATACGCTGGCGCAAGACCTCACGCTGCACATCCAGCACAAACACCGGAATATCCACCCTCGGGGGCGGGGGCGATTCGCTCACCCAGTCCGACAGCGAGCGACCACTGCTGTGATATACAGAAAGAGCGCGAATGATGCGCTGTGTGTCGGTGCTCGGCAGGCGTGCCGCCGTCCGGGCATCCACAGCGCTCAGCTCGGCATGCAACGCCTGCACACCTTCGGCTTCAAGGCGTTGCTGCAGCTGCTCGCGCACCTCTGGCAGCTCAGGCGGAATATCGGCCAAGCCTTCGATCAGCGCGCGCAGATACAGGCCTGTTCCGCCAACAATCAGCGGCGTTCTTCCTGCTTTGTTTTCGCTGCGGATTACCTCTGCTGCCTGCTTCGCCCAGCGCGCTGCGGAGAAGGCATCCGGCAGGGTGCAGCAGTCGAGTAAGGCATGTGGTACACGCGCCTGCTCAGCAGGCGTGGCTTTGGCCGTGCCGATATCCAACCCGACATAAACCTGCATCGAATCGCAGCACACAATGGATGCATTGGCTGCTTCTGCCAAGGGCAAGGCAAGTGCTGACTTGCCGCAACCCGTTGCCCCCATCAGCGCAACTGCACGCAAGACATGCTCAGACATACTGCAATGACCTTGCTTTACGATTCAATCAGGCCTCGCCTGATTAATGATTTGATACCCATCATCCACAAGGGACTGAGCATCAGACTCAGGGCGATAACGGCCATGGTGATGCGATGCAAGGTGTCGTCCATGAGGCCGAGCGACAGGCCCATGGAGGCCATCAGGAATGAGAACTCACCGATCTGCCCGAGCACCCCGCCGGTGAGCAGGGCAACAGGCCAACTCTCGCCCAGAGCGCGCAGCACCAGTGAATTGATGCCCGAGTTAAGCACCAGCACGGCTACGGTCAGGCCGAGCATCAATGGCCAGTGTTCGATGACAAAGCGGGCATCCACCAGCATGCCAACGGAAAGGAAGAAGATGGCCACAAACACGATGTACAATGAGCGCAAATGCTCCTCGACCCAATCCGCCTGATCCGATGCATGCAACAGCATACCGGCAAGAAATGCCCCGAACGGGGCTGACAAGCCCAACAGGGACGTCAGCGAGGCTGCGGCAAAGCACAACAGCAGGCCGAGCATCACCCGCCGCTCGACGCCCCTTTTCAACCAGTCCGGAATGCTCCATCCCGGCGTGCGCATCAGCCACACGGCCGCTGCCACCAGGGCCGCGCCGCCGACCAACTGAATAGCGGTCCCCATGCCACTGCCGGCATCGCCCTCCGCACCACCACCCATCAGACCAATGACAATCATCATCGGCACAATGGCCATGTCCTGCATGAGCAGCACACCAAGCGCATTCTGACCAAACGGGTGTTCCAGTTCGCCGGAATCCTTGAGCATGGTCAGCACCACAGCTGTCGAACTCATGCTGACGATGAAGCCGAACAGCACCCCTGTGCGCCACGGCCAGTCGAACAGGGTCGCAACCAGCATGCAGACCAGCACACTGACAATGATCTGTGCCGCTGTACCAAGCACAGCGATACGCCAACCGGCAATCAGGCGCGGCAGAGACACCTCCATGCCGATGAAAAACATCAGCATAATCACACCCAGCTCGCCCATATGGGTAAGTAACTCACGATCACTCACCAAGCCAAGGCCCGTCGGCCCGACCAGCACGCCGGTAACGATGTAGGCGATGGCCGCCGGCAACTGAATCTCGCGCATCAGCGTGGCCAGCAACAATGCACATCCGGTGATCCCGACCAGGGACAACAGCACATGATTCATTTCCATGTCATTCCCCCTTAGCCACGCCGACCAAACAGGCTGTCCAACTCGTTCAGTGACAGGCGCACATAGGTCGGTCGGCCATGATTGCACTGCGCGATATTCGGGGTGCGCTCCATCTCGCGCAGCAGCGATTCCTGCTCCTCATGCTTGAGCAGACGCCCGGCCTTGAGCGAACCCTTACAGGCACGGTTACCCAGCCAGCGTTCCAGAACTCGCCCCTGCCCTTCAGCATCGATTCCGCTACTGCGCAGTGAAGTGGTGAGTTCCGCCACCAGTTCCACAGGCGACTCTGCAGCCAGCATGGCCGGTACGGCGCATACGGCAAAGCTCTCCTCACCTTTCGCCTCGACCTCGAAACCGAAGGCGGCAAGCGAACCGGCATGCTCATGCAGCCATGCGCTGGTCGCTGCATCCGGCAACCAGTCGGCCGGGGTGAGCAGCATCTGGCGGGACAACTTGCCATCGGCCAGTTGGCGTTTCAAGCGCTCATAGGTAATGCGCTCGGCTGCAGCATGCTGATCGACCAGCACAATACCGTCCTCGCTTTGCGCCACGATATAACAGCGGTGTATCTGGGCCAGCGGATGACCGAGATGCAGCTCTCTATCCTGCTCATGCATGGCACTACCCGCATATGCCCGGGCTGACTCGTGAACCTCATGTGCGGCCGGCGTAGAAAACAGCTGTTGCATGATTTGTTGCTGGATGCTGCGAGCGGTGGGGCCTGGCGAAGGCGTATAAGCATGTCCGCCCGTTCCGCTGCCCATCGCCCGCAAGGCCTGCGCCGTGGTGGCATCGGACACCTGATTACCCATGCGTTCAATGGCCGTGCGCGTACAACTAACCACCGCGCCGCGCACAGCCTGCGGCTGACGGAAGCGCACCTCACGTTTGGCCGGATGCACATTCACATCCACCTCCGCCGGGTCCATCTCGATCCACAACACGGCCTGCGGGAAGCGATCGTGAAACAGCACATCGCGATAGCCCGCCTTGAGTGCTGAAATCAACTGGCGATCCTGCACCACGCGACCATTGATAAAGAAGTGCATGCGACCTGCATCGCGGTGGTGGTGCGTCGGCAAGGCAAAAAAGCCCGCCACATACACCCCGTCAAAGGACTCGGCATGGGCCAACTGATTGGCCATGAAATCGTCCCCAAGAATGACAGCAATACGATCCTCGCGCGATTGTGCAGCAGGCGCATCCAGCCGCTTGCGTCCGTCGCAATCCAGGCGGAAGCCCACAGCTGGATTGGCCAGAGCCAGAGCGCGCATCACCTCAACGATGACGGCTTCCTCGGTGCGCTCGGTGCGCAGAAAGCGCTGACGTGCCGGCGTGTTGAAAAACAGATCGCGCACCCGGATGCGCGTACCGCGCCTTGGCGCTGCCGGAGTCGACTGCGCTTCTGCGCCACCTTCACAGGTAATGCTCACTCCAGCATTTGCACCAACCAGCGCCGTCAGCATCTCGAAGCGACAGACAGACACGATGGAGGGCAGTGCTTCGCCGCGAAAGCCGTGGCTGGCGATGGCATGCAGATCCTCGGCGTCACAAATCTTGCTGGTGGCATGGCGCTGAAGCGAAAGCAGTGCATCCGCCTCCCCCATACCGCAACCGTCATCCTCCACCTCAATCAGCCGCCGCCCTGCCTGCTCGATACGCACCCGTATGCGGGTAGCACCTGCATCCAGGCTGTTCTCGACCAGTTCCTTAACGATGGATGCCGGCCGCTCGACCACCTCGCCGGCGGCAATGCGATTGGCCACTGCCGGTGGCAGAACATGAATCAACATATCAGCCACTCAGGGCATCACCTTTGGCCAGCGGCCTGCCGCGCAGGAAATCGGCTGCAGGCATGGCTGTCTTACCTTCCGGCTGCACCTCCAGCAGGCGATACATCGTGCCATTGCCGCAGGCAATGCTGAGATCACTCGACGCCACACATCCGGGAGCTAGCTGCGTGTGTCCACGGCAGATTTCGCCGCGCAACACCTTCAACCACTTGCCGTCCAAAAGGGTGCGGGCTCCCGGCCGGGGAGAAAAACAGCGCACCTGCCGGTCCACGTGCGTTGCACCTGCCGTCCAGTCGATGATCCGTTCTTCATTGCTCAGTTTGGCGGCATAGGTGGTCTGCGTTTCATCCTGCGATGCAGCCTGCAAAGTGCCGTTGGCAATGCCCGGCAGGCTATCGATGAGTAAGGACGCTCCCATCTGCGAAAGCTCTGTCCACAGGGATGCGCCGGTTGTCGAAAACGTGATGGGCAGGTGGCGTACGGCATACACCCCGCCGGTATCCAGCCCCTGCTCCATATGCATGATGCACACGCCTGTCTCCGCATCCCCGGCCAGCAGCGCGCGCTCAATAGGCGCGGCTCCTCTCCATCGGGGAAGCAGCGAGGCATGCACATTCAGTGGCGCAATACGCGGAGTTTCCAGCCATTCCACAGGCAGAATCATGCCGAAAGCCACCACCACCAGCACATCCGGCTGCCGCTCCTTCAGCCAATTCAATGCTGCCGCATCGCCGCGCAGACGCTCCGGGGTAATCACATCAAAACCGGCATCAAGTGCGGCCTGCTTCACCGGGGATGGCGTAAGTCGCATGCCGCGCCCTGCCGGCCGGTCGGGTTGGGACACAACACCGACGACTTCGACATCGGCTGCATTGAGTAGTGCTTCAAGACAGGGGACAGAAAATGCAGGCGTCCCTGCAAAAACAACGCGCATGGGCATCAGCCCTCCATCTGCTGTTTCTTGAGCTTGTGCAAGCGCTTCTTGAGGAGTTTTTGTTTGATCGGCGGCAGAAGATCAATGAACAGCCTGCCGTCGAGGTGATCGAATTCGTGCTGCAGGGCAACAGCCTGAAAGCCCTCGAAGTCAGCCGTATGCCTGGTGCCCTCAAGGTCCTGCCAGCTCAGGGTGATCTCGGCGGCGCGTTTGATGTCCTTATAGATACCGGGCACGGAAAGACAGCCTTCTTCGTACACCACCTCGCCCGCACGGCGACTGATTACCGGATTAATCCATACCTTGAGATCGCGCACACCGTCTTCTTCGCGCCAACGGGTATCGGTCACGGCAACGCGCAAGGACACACCGATCTGCGGAGCCGCAAGGCCAACGCCGGGGGCGTCGTACATGGAATCAGCCAGGTCCTGCACCAACTGACGGACTACCTCGCTGTGCACATCCTGCACAGCTTCGGCCACCACACGCAGGGCGGGGTCGGGATAGGTCAGAATTTCACGGATGGCCATAGCTGCCAATCATAGCGGCAAGGGGTAAAGAGTGAAGCACGCGCGGCGCGTCTTTCTTCCGCCCCCCCTCACATCATATCCAACGGATCGACATCGACTTTGAGGCGCACGCTAGAAGGAAGTTTCACTTCAGACAGCAAGGGAGCCAATTGCCAGGGCAGGTGTTTGCCGGACACGTCACGCAACACCAGTTCAAAACGATAGCGGCCGGCCAGGCGTTCGATGGCGCAGGGCATGGGGCCGGCACAGCGCACTGTTTCCGGCAAGCGACGGCACTGTGCGGCAAGTAATTCACCTGCCTCGCGCGCAGCTTCGGCGCGCACGGCCGACACCGTCAACCGTACCCAGCGGGCGAAGGGCGGATATTGCAGAGCCTGCCGCAACGCCAATTCATCATTCAGGGTCTGCCGCGCCTGCTCATCACCGATGCGCTCCAGCCAGGCTGCACCCGGATTGCGCGTCTGCACCACCACCCGTCCGGGGAATTCGCCGCGCCCGGTACGCCCGACCACCTGAGTAAGCTGCTGCCACCAGCGTTCGCCGGCACGAAAATCGGGAATCGACAAACCAAGATCGGCATTGACCACGCCAACCAGCGTGACATTGGGAAAATGATGCCCTTTAACCAGCATCTGCGTGCCGATCAGGCAATCCAGTCTTCCGGCGGCAAAATCATCCAGCAACTGAATCAGACGTCCGGCACCACGCACGGTGTCCCGATCCAGCCGGGCGAATTTGATCTGCGGCAAGGCTTCCTGCAACTGTTCCTCAACCTTCTCCGTGCCCTCGCCCATGGGGAGCAACGCATCCTCACCGCAGGCCTCGCATATCTGTGGCACAGGGCGCAGGAAACCGCAGGCGTGGCAACGCAACTGGCGTCGCTTGCGGTGCAGGGTCAGGCGCAAGGAGCAGGCCGGACACTGAGGTACATCTCCGCAAGCGCCACACATCAGAGCCGGCGCATAACCGCGCCTGTTCAGATAGAGCAATGATTGTTGTCCCTTATCGTGTACCGAGGACAAGGCTTTGACCAGTTTTTCGGAGAGCGGGGCCTCCACACCGCGCATATCCACCTGCTCGATGACGGGAGCCGGATGCGGGCTGATACGGTCGGGCAACTCCAGCAGGGTATATCGACCTTCTGCAGCGCGCTGCCAGCTCTCCATGCTTGGCGTGGCGCTGCCCAGCACTACGGGGATGGCACATTCCTGCGCCAGCAGCACGGCCAGATCGCGGGCATGGTAATGTACACCTTCCTGCTGTTTGAATGAGGTATCGTGCTCCTCATCGACCACGATCATGGAAAGACTCGGTAGTGGTAAAAACAGCGCCGAGCGAGTGCCGACCAGCACCTCGGCTTGATGCAATTCGCGGCGCATGGCGAGACGCTCAACATCGGCAAGACCGGAATGCCATACCGCAACACGCGAGAAACGGGCACGCAGGCGAGCCAGCCACTGAGGGGTAAGACCGATCTCCGGCACCAGAATCAACACCCGCCCGCCCGCGGCAATCCTTTCGGCCGCAGCTCGCAAATAGACTTCTGTTTTACCCGAACCGGTGCAGCCGAAAAGCAGGAATGGAGCAAATCCCTTCGAGGCGACAATAGCCTCCAACGCCTGTTGCTGAGCTCCGTTCAGATGTTCGGGAATCGCCTCGAGTTTCGCATTCCCATCTGCCATATCTTCACTGGCAGCGGCTTGCTGTGTAACTTCCTCAATCAGGCCTTGCTCGGCAGCCATGGCAAGGCGATGGAAAAAACCTTCGTGGGGAAGTTTGCGCCGCAGGGAACCAGCCGACAGCTTGTTGCGCTTGCCGAATGCTTCTTTTAGCGCTGCGTCAAAATCACCCACCCTGACTGCATCGGTAATGCGCCAACTGCGTTTATCATCATGGGCTGCCCAGCCCATAGCGGCCTCACCCATCTCGCCGGGTACCGCTGCGTAATAACGGGCAGCCCGCTCCAGCCAGCGCAGACGGGCTGTATCGTACAGCGGATGCGTATCGAGGCGGTCGATCACTTCCTTAAGACCTTCCCCTTCCCCACCCATGGCAACAGTCACGACCAAACCACTGCGCACACTGCGTCCAAAAGGAACACGAACACGCAGGCCGGGCTCAGGCTCACCCAGCGATGCGGGCCAGCAATAAGTAAACAGACCACGCATCGGCGAGAATACCGCTACATCAACCTTCGTTGTCATGGATGTGGACTATCGCCTGACGTCATAGAGGCAATAGTGGCGTTCAGTGTTTAGTTGGTGAGAAGGACTCATCCGGTTGGTATTCGGGCACCAAAACCTTGAGCAACCGGCGCACCTCGCCAAGCTCACGACGCGCGCAGGCATCGCCAAGCTCACCGACATTGCGCGTGAACTCATCCCACTCAACCTGCCGCGAATGGGCAAGCATGATCTTGGCATGGCTGGTCGGCTGCAGAGGTTCCGCATCGTGAAACAGCTCCTCGTACATCTTCTCTCCCGGCCTGAGGCCAGTGAACTGAATCGCAATATCCACGCCCGGTTCATAACCTGAAAGGCGAATCATCTGCTCGGCCAGATCGACAATACGAATCGGCTCGCCCATATCCAGAACAAATATCTCCCCGCCCTTCCCCATGGCACCGGCCTGCAATATGAGACTGACGGCCTCGGGAATGGTCATGAAATAACGCGTCATATCCGGATGGGTCACGGTCACTGGACCACCCTCGGCAATCTGTTTGCGGAACTTGGGCACTACACTTCCGGCAGACCCAAGCACATTACCGAAGCGGGTGGTAATAAAGGCTGTGCCGGGACTGCGTCCAGCCAGATTCTGGCAATAGATCTCCGCCGCACGCTTGGTTGCTCCCATCACATTGGCCGGATTCACCGCCTTATCGGTGGATACCAGCACCATTTTCCCAACCCCGAACTCAACGGCCAGATCGGCCACCTGCGCCGTGCCAAGCAGGTTGGTACGCGTACCTTCAGCAGGATTTTCCTCAACAAGCGGTACATGTTTGTAAGCTGCAGCATGAAACACCACCTGCGGTCGGTAAGCCTCGAAAACCCAGCGCATGCGCGTTGTATCACGCACGTCGCCTAGCAAAGGCACGCAGGAATTCACAGCCATCGCTCCGGCCCCCTCGCGCAACTCCTGCTCAATGTTGTACAGATTGAATTCGGAGTGATCCACCATGACCAGTCGGGACGCGCCTGCGCGACGTATCTGGCGGCACAACTCGGAGCCGATGGAGCCACCCGCACCCGTAACCAGAATGCACTTGTCGGCGATAAAGGTCGCAATAGCCGCATCATCCAGCGTCACAGACTCCCGGCCCAATACATCCTCAATGGTGACTTCGCGCAATTGACTGACTGTGATACGCCCATCTGCCAATTCGGCAATAGAGGGTAATACACGACATGGGACACCCAGCCCACGACACAGCTCGTTGATCTGTCTTACGAGTTGATGTGGTGCAGTGGGAATGGCCAGCAGCACAACCTCAACGTCATGCTCAACCATCGTCTGCTCCAGGTCATCCAATCGGCCGAACACACGAACGCCATGCAACTCCTGTCCCTGTCGCCGATTTGCATCATCGAGAAAACCAATTGCCTTATACGGTCCCGACTTGAGTAGTTCGCGTACAAGCTGTTCTCCTGCATCACCTGCACCAATAATCAGCGCACGCTGACGCGCTTCAGTGAAATGCAGTGAGTGGTCCTTCCAGCTTCGATAGGCCAAACGTGGCGCAGCAAGACCCAAGACAAGAAACAGTGGATAAAATACCAGCGCCGAGCGCGGCACTCCCTCCAACCGTTGCAGCACGAAGAGCAAGGCAAACCCAACAGCCACACCAATGGCGACAGCCTTCAAAATACGCCTGAGATCGGGGAGGGAAGCAAAACGCCAAATGCCACGATAGAGCCCAGATGCATAAAACACCGCCGCCTGCACCGGTAGCATGACGAACAGCATCCACAACATGCCTGAAAATATTTCACGCGGGATCAAGCCGAAATTGAAACGCACCCAAAAGGCCAGCACAATAGAAACAGGTATCCAGATCAAATCATGGGTAAACACCGCCCACTGATTTCTCCACCAGAACAACGACTTCATAGAATTAATACCTCTCGATTATATTGCACCCGCGGGAAGCGCTGACTGCCCTCAATCAATAGTAGCAAAAGGCCACCAGCCTCCATTAAAACAAGCTTCTTCTTAACCCAGGACCTACATGATTTTGCATCACTCTGTCTGACACTTATAACGCGCTACAAAGCGCTTATACCGAACTTCTGCAATCACCATAAGGACAATCAGGAGCACAGCCCATGTGAGCAGCCCTTCAAATTGGAAGGCGGGATATTGCTGCAAGAAGACAGCGCTGAAGCCAGCAACAAGCATCAAACCAAGCTCCGTCAACAACACACACCGCTTACTCAATCCACATTCGACAAGCCGCTGATAATAATGCTCCTTGTGGCTATGCCAAATTGCCTCACCCCGTAAGGCCCTGCGAATTAATGTAACTGTCGCATCTACTATAAACGGTGAAAAAGCCAGCACGGGATACCAAAGGGGAAACAAGCCTTTACTAAAACCATGCAGTGAAAACGCGGCGACCAGAAATCCCAATGAGGCAGAGCCAACATCACCCATAAAAATCTTGGCGGGAGGTAAATTATACCTGAGAAAACCAAGTACTGCGCCCGTGATAACCCAGCAAGACCATGCAAAAACCCAATCTTCCGCAAGCCAACCTGCGTATCCAAGAACGCCAAAACCTATGACGGCCATGCTGCCAGCCAATCCATCCATCCCATCCATAAAATTGAAAAGGTTGAGCATCCAAACAACGAGAAGTACGGTTAAAAACATTTCCCACGTCGTTAACTCAGCATTTCCCCATCCCACGACGAGCATGCCAGCCGCGAGTAAATGAACTAACAGGCGGACAGAGGCAGGAAGGGTCCTTATATCGTCCCACAGGGAAACGGCAGCGATTAGAATCATCCCGGCAACCAGCCATGACAATTCCGCAAACGAATCATAGGGCAAAACAATACTCCAGCCAAAAGCAATGCCACACAGAAGGCCAATCCCCCCCGTACGCGCAACAGGTGTTGTATGCATGGAGCGATGATTCGGGATATCGAGCGCCTTAATCGGACTTCTATCGGAATACAGCCACCCGTTCATGACATAGGCCACAACAAAGGCAGCAAGCACTCCCATAATAAAGACACTCATGATTTTACAGCCACCTGCATCACCTGGCGAGCCACCTCCATAGCCTTCTTCACGTGGTCCTTCTTGAGTGTCGGATGAGCCAGAAAACAAAGTGCTGTTTGATTAAATTGTTGCGCAATCGGGAAACGTTTTTTCGGCTCGAACCCCGCATTCAGAAACGCTTTCTCACAATATATCTCACTACACCCCCCCTGGAAACATGGGACCCCTCGGGTCCTGATCTCCGTTACAATTCGATCCCGACTCCAACCCTCAGCCAGCTCAGCTTCTCTGACCCGAATATAGCACCGATAATAGGCATGCAGAATATGCTGTGGGGGCATGGGCACATATAAACCTCGAACGTCTTGCAGTTCATTCGCTATATAGCTCCCGTTCGCCAATCGCCGTTCAAGCCAGCCATCAAGCTTCTCCATTTGCTTTCGACCAATGACAGCCTGCATCTCCGTCATCCGTGCATTGCTACCAAATTCATCATGCATCCAGATAAATCTTTGAGCATTGTTTACAATTAATGCCTTCTCCGGATTTTTGCCGTGATCCTTGTACGCCCACGCTCGCTGCCAAAGCACTGGATCATTGGTCAGCAGCATCCCCCCCTCGCCACCGGTCGAGATAATCTTATCCTGACAAAATGAAAAAGCCGCGACATGCCCGAATGTGCCGACCTTTCGCCCTTTGTATTCTGCACCCAAGGCCTGAGCGCAGTCTTCAATCAACTTCACGCCACGCACACGCACCAACTCTAAAATAGCATCCATTTCGCAAGGCCAGCCACCCAGATGCACAACAATAACCGCGCGTGTCTCAGGGGTTAATGCCTCCTCTATCGTAGCCGCACAAACATTTCCCGAAACTTCGTCAATATCTGCCACAATAGGCCGCGCACCCACCGCAACTACTGCACTGGCCGTGGCAATAAAAGTCCGGCAGGGAACCACAACGTCATCGCCAGGACCGATACCCAGAGCACGCAAAGCCAATTCCAAGGCCAACGTACCATTGGCCAAGGCCACTGCGAACTCGCTGCCATGATAGGCGGCAAACTCCTTCTCGAAGGCTCCTCCATGTGGCCCAGTCCAGTAATTCCCCTTACCGGAGGCAAGCACCTCGCCCACAGCATCTATTTCATCCTGGGTATAAACAGGCCAACCTGGAAACTCCATCCGTTCCTCCATTACCCTTCCTCTCAAATGGCCCGTGCCGGGCAGCCTGCCACGGTCAAGCCATCCGTCACATTCTTCAGCACTACGGCGCCGGCCCCGACCGTCACGCCCTTGCCAAGGCAAACACCCTGCTTAACCACACATCCGATACCCAACCAAGCACCCTCACCCACCACAATATTGCCGGCCAGATGAGCGCCGGGGCAAACATGTACCCCGTCGGCAAGCTGGCAATCATGATCGACGCTTGCCGATGTATTGACGATCACAGCCCTCCCGAGCCGGACATCGGCCTGAATCACCGCGCCGGCAAACACCACCGATCCAACACCCAGATTCGCCGACATACTGACCCATGCGGCCGGATGTAGAAGTACGGGTAATACGCAACCAGCTGCCGCAAGTTCGTTGATAAAACGAAGTCGGATTTCAGCATGCCCGATGGCAACCACGACAGCGTCATATTGTCGGCTCAGGGTTATAGCATCCTTGGAGCTGGCAACTACAGGCCAACGCAACTTTCCATTCAATGTGGCGAAGTCGTCATCCAGAAAGGCAATGGTTTCCCAAGAACCGATGGCCTCAGCCGTCTCGGCTACAACTTTTCCATGTCCGCTGGCACCGATAATCAACAGACTGCTCATGGTGCCGAACCGCGAAACTTTTCCATCGTTGCATGCCCCTTCTGGCTCACACCCTCAGAACGCAGCACCTTGAGAAGGGTCATCCAGAGAATCTTCATGTCGAGAAGAAAGGAGTGATGCTCCACATACCAAACATCCAGCCGGAAGCGTTCGTCCCAACTGATCGCATTGCGTCCGTTAACCTGCGCCCAGCCTGTAATGCCCGGACGCACCTCATGCCTGCGCGCCTGCCCGGCAGAATACAAAGGCAGATATTCCATCAGCAGCGGTCGTGGCCCGACCAGACTCAAATCACCGCGCAACACATTGAACAACTGCGGTAGTTCATCGAGACTGAAACGGCGCATGAAACGGCCCGGCGGGGTCAGGCGCTCGGCATCTGCGCGTAAAACGCCGTCAACATCGCATGCATCAGTCATGGTGCGAAACTTGCAGATATAAAATGGATGACCATGTAAACCGGGACGCAGCTGGCGAAACAACACTGGCGAGCCAAGATGCAGGCGCACCATTACAGCCAACAGCAGGAGCAGTGGCCACAGGGCCACGAGCAACAACAGGGCCACGGAAAAATCGAAAAGACGCTTCACAGCAGCGCATCATAGTATTCCAGCCATGCCTGCGTCACCCTCGCGCTGGAGAAGTCACGCGCGGCACGCTCTCTGGCATATTCACCCATCTGCTTGCGCAGGGCATCGTTTCCAAGCATATGCTGCATACAACGCCTCAACTCTGCGACATCTCTGGCAGGAAACAAAAGACCACTCTTACCCTCTTCAATCGCATCACTCAGCCCGTAGATGCGTGAACCGATAGCCGGAATGCCGCAGGCAGCCGCCTCAATAATCACACTGCCGAAGCCTTCACGATAGCTCGGCAGGCAAAACACATCGGCCGCAGCCATGTAACGCTCAGGTGCATCGGTATAGGAAATAAAGTGTACTCTCTTGGCGGATAAAAGTTTCTCAATCTCCGGCTGAATGCCCGCCTCATCGGGGCCTACGATCAACAACCGGCAGCCAAGCGGCAGATGTGCAAAGGCCTGCGCCAGATCGAGCACTCCCTTGTCGTGGTTCAAGCGCCCAAGAAACAGGAAAAGCGTTTCCTCTGCCCCGATGCCAAGCTCCTCGCGCACGCCCTGACGACTAGCCGCATCGGGCCTGAAGCGCTGCGTATCCACACCGCAGATCGAGCCATGCGCCAGAACCACAACCTTATCCGCCGCCACAACCCCCTGCGTGATCAGAAACTCGCGCTGCGAGGCACTGTCGGCCAGTAAATGGCTTGCACATGCAGCCAACAGCCGATCCATGGATTTGAGAATCAGACGAGACAAACCGCGGCGCGTTGCCCACACCTGTCCGGTAAAGATATGCAAACGACGTGGCAATCGGACAATCCATGCAGCCAGCATAGCGAGCAGGGCGGCTTTAGGCGTAACAGAATGTACAACATCGAACCGCTCTTTGCGAAACAGACGAATCAGCGCAAACAGGGCCGCCAGATCGCGGCCAGGAACAATACTTCGCTCAATAACCAGAGGAATAACACGCAGCTTCAAGCCATAGGAATCGAGAAATCCCGGATTGTCGGTGTTTACCACTACGCTAACATCGTAATGTTCACACAGGGCGCGCAGATGCCCGATCAGGAATGCTTTGACCGTGATCTCGCTGGCCACCACCAGACAGATTTTTGCCCTAGGCACGTAGCGTATCCTTCGCATGGATGTTCTTCAGCAACTCCTCCCAGCGGCGCACATCGTTCACACCCAGAGGCCCCGAGCGCCTGCTCAGTTGAAATGTCCTGAGCGGCAGCACGGTGGCTACAAGGTCCGCCAACATGCGCAGACCCTGCGCCAGCACTACCCTGCATGCCAGACCCGTCCGTCCCTGACGGATATAGACTTTGAACATGCCACGCAGCATGCAACCTCGACTGGCCCAGAGTTTGGACAATGTGGGAATATCCTCGCGATAGGCAAGCAAGACTTCCTGCACATTGGCAAAACGACTGCTTATGCAACTACCGGCCAGCAAGACCTGGTCCTGCGCCTTGCTCAAACCTTCATCATAAGGGAAACTCTCATACCATGCCTTCCGGCCCATGTAGGTCGGGTGCAGTAACGGAAACCCTGCCCATGGTGCAGCGCAAATGTCGGCATGAGATTCCGGCGTCATACGCCTCCCGCGCACTGAAAAATTTGAATCAAAGACCAGAGCCCAAGCGCCCACCAGATCGACTTCAGGATACTGCTGCAGATATGCCAGTTGCAGCGTCAGTCGCTGCGGATAAGCGATATCATCCCCATCCATACGCGCAAAATACTCGCCACGGCTTTGCTGCACGGCCTCATTGAGCCTGACCGCCAACCCGCGATTGTACCCGTCGGAAAAGACCCGTATTCGACCATCCGCAAAGGAACGAGCCAGATCAGCCGTACCGTCACTGGAGCCGTCATCGATAATAAGCAGCTCCCAGTCGGCAAAGTCCTGTTGCAAAATAGAATCCACAGCAGTACGTAGGGTACGCGCAGCATTGTATACCGGCATACCAATACTGATGACGGGGGGCTTACCCATGACGCAGCATGCCCTCCATTTCCATTAATGTCGGTGCGGAAGGCAAATCATCCAGATACATCCGACACCACAACTCGAGAACTATCAGTTGAAACAACCTGTGACTCAGACGGTATTCGCTCTCCAACGCCGGACGACGCAGCTCAATTCCCATACAGCGATTGATTAGCCGACGCACGGCACGTGCATCGAAAATACCCCGGCGGTCAACTGCATCTTCGTTCAGCAGGTCTTCGGCAAGCCTGTAATAGTTGTCGTCCGCCCATGTGTGTAGCGGAATGGAAAAACCCTGCTTACGGTGCGTGAAGATATCCTCGGGCAGCAGATCGGCCACTGCAGCACGCAGCACGCGCTTGCCGATACCCCCCTGCCAGTGCAAATCGCCAGGCAGGGAAAGCGCATATTCCACCAAGCGGTGATCAAGAAACGGGACCCGCACCTCAAGCGAGGCCGCCATACTCATGCGATCCACCTTGGGAAGATAGGCATCGGGCATGAAGTAGCGGCAGGAAAAACGTTGGGCTGATGCAATCGCATCCAAACCAGATGTATGAGCCAGCTCTTGATCAAGCTCATCCCATACCTGCGCATCATCAGCACGCCACGCAGGTAGCAGCAGCCCATCGATAGCATGCACATCGTTCAGGCGGAGCACCTCAAGAGGCAGTCGTTGCGCTCCGTGCATGGACGCCTCAAGGGCATTGATGGGTTGGCGAAGGCCGGAAACCCGGCCTAAAGAAGCCGTGCTTGCGCACTGTTTCAGCAGACCCAGAACAGCCTTGCGCAAAGATCTCGGGCAGGCATACAGCCGCCTTATTTTGAGCAACCAGCCGTAATGAGAATAGCCTGCGAAACATTCGTCGCCGCCATCGCCTGAAAGCGCCACCTTGACATGCCTGCGAGCCAGAGAAGACACCATGAATGTAGGCAAGGCCGAGGAATCCGCAGTCGGCTGACCATGATGGCTGATCATGCCGCGCAGCAGACCCTCATCAAAACTCTGATCCGGCACGTTGAACTCATGGTGCTCGGTGGCATACATATCGGCGACCCGCCGGGCATAGGACGACTCGTCGTAGCCGCTGCCCTGAAAACGCACCGAAAAGGTGGGAATCTTTTTGCCGGAGGCCCGTGCCATCAGGGCCACCACCGCACTAGAGTCGATGCCACCGCTCAGAAAGGCGCCGACCGGCACATCGGAAATCAGATGTTCCTCAATCGAAGATTCCAGCAGGCTGCGCGTCGTCTGTACGGCTTCATGAAAGTCTGCCTGCACGGGGCTCACGCAGGGCAGCTGCCAGTAGGGCTTCTCGATCACTTCCCCCCCCTGCAGCAACAGGTAATGGCCGGGCATCAGTTGCCGGACATTGCTGAACATGGTGCGCGGCGAGGCGACAATGCCGGTAGCCAGATACTGGTTTAGAGCCAGCGGATCGATACTGCGCTTGATTGCCGGATGCTGCAGCAGGCTGGTCAGCTCCGATGCGAAGGCCAGCAACTTGTCATCGAGATAATAGAACAGCGGCTTGATGCCCAGCCTGTCGCGCACAAGCAACAGCCGGCGATCCCCTCCCGGGCGGACATCGTGCAAAGCATAGGCGAACATGCCGCGCAGGGGATGCATGCCCTGCAGGCCGTCTTCCTCATACTGATGCACAATGGCCTCGGTATCGGTAGTGGTGACAAAGCGGTGCCCGCGTTGCTGCAGGTCGCCACGCAGGCTGCCGGCGTTATAGATTTCCCCGTTGAATACCGTCCACACATCACTGGTTTCATTGCTGATAGGCTGGTGCCCGCCGGTCACATCCATAATGGACAGGCGGCGCATGGCCATGGCCGTATCGCCATCGATACGCACCCCGGCATCGTCTGGACCACGATGATGCATGGCTGTATTCATGCCCTCGATGATACCGCTATCGGCAACTGCACCATCCAGATTCACAAAGCCACAAATTCCACACATCTCAGGAGCCTTCTTTCATGCCGGCCAGCATATCAGCTTTCATGGTAGAATAGTCTGCCCGGCAAACCGCTGGCTCGATAGGTTTTATCGCCAAGCAAACGCCAGCTCAGCTCGAACAACAAGCGTCTGGCCGCCCTCGGGCCACGCTCCCTGCCCCAAACAAGCCGGCATGGCAGAAGCAAAAAACCGCGCAACAATTTAAGTGCATGGCCAGACCTGTACCGGGAGGCAAGGCCTTCAAAAGCTACAAAATCAATCCCCATCTGCGCTGCGGAGTCTTTCCTGCGACAGGCAAAGGCCGCATCCAGAAGAGCCGAGAAACGAGCCTCATAGCTATGCTCGCGCCTGCATCTTGCATGTCCGGCACGGGCAATGGCATCGCGTTTCTCCGGGTCCGCCAGCAGGGCGCGGATGGTGTCGGCCAGCGACTCAATATTCTCGAAAACGACGATTTCCTCGCCGGAAAGAAAATATTCATCCAGATGTTCGGCCGGCTCGGTCAAGAGCAGCCCGCCCGCACCTGGCACCTCGAATACCCGCGCCTTGATCTGTCTGCTACGCCTTGGCACCCCACCCTGTATCACCACTCCGGAATCACCAAAATTCAGACTAAGCAACGAACCTCGCATGATTCGGGGAATCTCCTCCGCAGCAACAGGACCATTCGGCCAACCATAGCCGAAGCATTCGACCGCAATGCCGCGCTCGTTCAGTGCTGCAATCCACTCTATCCGATTGCCGTAGGCCGAACCGACAAAGGAAACCGCATGGCTGCACTGTTCTGCGGGTAGAGGCTCTGCCATGACCGCACTGTTCGCGGCCCACTGCGTCAGCACAAAATTTTCGAAGCCTTCCTTTGCCGCTCGCTTTCCAATCGAGGGATAGGTCGTCGCCATTACATCAAAGGCAGATGCAAGCAGACGAGAGCTTTGCTCATATTTCCATGAATCGTCGGGATTCCAGTGAATAAATATGGCCCGGCCACCCCGCCGCGCGAGTTGCAGAGTCTCCAGCCACAACTCAGTGGTCATAGTCACACAGAGCACGACATCAGGCTGCTCATGCTCAATGGTTTGCAGGAACTGCCGGTTCAGATCGGCAAAATCTGAATAGACCGTGCGATCCCATAGCTCAAAGAAAACCACCTCATGCCCAAGCTTTTGCAGGGCAGGCAGGAAATTGGCGTATTCATAGCCAAGACCGCGCACCGCACTGCCATAATTGTGTTTACCGAAAGCACATACGATTTTCACAGGAAAGCTGCGAGCCGTCAGCCTTTCACCGCAGTGATGAAGTACCCGACAGTGAAATGCTGTTTGTGATCGAAGCGATCGAGCAGATGTGCGGCAAGAGGAATCACGCCTGCCAGCACAGGCAGCAGCAACAGCCAGACAGGTAGCCAAAGAAGGCTGGGGAAGAAAGGCAGAATGCCGGAAAAAGGCATCGTCATCTGCATAAAACGCAATGCCTCCTGAGAAAAGGCTCTCAGCGAACCGCCATTGGCCTGAACATTGATATCGGTAAAGCCTGCCTCGGACAATACCTTGTCATACCAGAAAGGCGTATACCCGCCGTAAAAGTGATACGGCTCCTGATGAATGCCCGAACCGAGCGGCGCGGTCAGAAGCAATCGGCCGCCAGACTTAAGAATTCGGGAAAATTCAACCATCACAGCAACAGGGTCCGGTACATGTTCGATGACCTCGGAGCACAGTACCGCATCGAAGGTGCCGTCTTCGACTGGAATCGAGGCGATATCGCAAACGTAATCAATGCTGCCGTATTGACCGCCGCTGAGCTGTTCACCCTGCAGGGAAGTGAAATCTTGGGTTTTGTAGTCGCAATGCGCGAACAGCGCGCGATATGGGCAAGAGCCAGCCCCAGCATCAAGAATTCGGCTGCCGGCAGGCAAGTCTGTGGCCTGCCGGAGCACCCATGAATCACGCTCGACAACGTTAAAATTAAGGATGGACGATCTTTGGTAAAAGTCTTTCAGGCTACGCAATATATTCATCAATCCGCCTCGCCATTATCCGCGCATAATTTTGAGTTTCCAGCCCTCGCAAGCCACCGCTCTCGAAGAACATAAATACTGTTGATATGGGTATCAGCATATTTCATGTAGCCGTGCTCAGCCATAATCTTATCAATCTGTGTCAACCTTTCCCCTTCTCCGCTGCGCGAATAGGTGATGGTTTCAATACAAAACACCGTCGGCCGACAGCTTGAGAAATCGATCGATTGCAGAATCTCCAGGTCCATCCCCTCAACATCCAGCGAAACAAAATCCGGATCCTGATCAAAGTGTCGTTGTATCACATCGGAAAACGTCAGCACCTCTATATCGTGCAAAGCGATCTGATCGTGCCCTTCGCTGATATATTTTTTCGCCTCTTCAGCAGAGAATGTATTCAATGTACGGCTCGAAAAAACGTGCAATTGCAATATTCCACGTCGAGCTGCCATGCCAACGTTAAGGTTGCAGTCCCTTTTCCTAGCACGGTTAATTTTACGAAACAGAACAGGGTCCGGCTCGACACATACACCCCGGCCACCCTGGCGGTAAAAGAAATAGGTATTGCTGAGAAAACGGGGATGATGCGCACCGATATCGAGATAACTGGGATGTGCAATGTTCAGGGAGTGAAAAATGTAATCGACTATCAGATCCTCGCCGCATTGGGCATAGGACTTTTGATAATAAATCCCGATTCTTTTGCACAGGTAGCGATAGGCCCGCCGAAAAAACATGGCATCGTATGTTTGTCCCTTACCGCTCATCCTTCCTCCGTACAATCGTTGATAAATACTTATTGCCCCGTCCAACCCGTTCGGTTTTACTGTTTCACAAAGGTAAAAATTCCAAGCGCGTAGCGTACATTCTGCAGCGCCGCCATCTCGCGTTCCGCTTCATCTGCTTCCTGCAGCGAACCACCTTGCCTTACCGAAGCAAAACCTTCCAGCGTCAGCCCGTTATCCGAAGCCAGACGTACCAAATCTAGCGGATTAAAGATGCGTTGGGCATTGAATTCCAACCGTGCCTTGCCGACAGGGACCGACAAATAAAATGTGCCTCCCGATTTGAGAAGCCTGGCCATATTCCGCAAACCTTTTTCATGCCCGTTCACATCCAGCGGATCGCCATAGCGTCCCAGACCGAAATGCTCCAAGGCATGCAGGCAGGAAAGCGAATCGCAATGGCCTTCGGGAAGGTCATCCGCATTCATCAGGTCAGCCTGATGAAACACGATACCGGGAAGCGTTGAATGCACCGGGCGAATATCGAAAACTTCGATTTCGCGAAAGCTGGCTACGTGCGCGGCAAAGCCGTCCATCCTGGACCCGACATCCACATGTTTCTCCGGTCCTGCCTGAAAAATTTTCTGGGCCACAAAAAGATCCTGCAAGAAATACTCGGTCCCAACCGATCCTCCTGCTGCATGCCAATCCTGCAGGCAAGGAACCAGGCTCAGTTGGCCGGAATAACTTCGACGAAAACGCCTCCAGTCACGGACATAGCGGGGAATTCCCATGATGAACCGGGCAAACCGCCGCACATCGACGCCAAACTGATCACTGACAAACCAATATAGTCTTTTAACTAGATCCACCATATTCCTTCCGTTTCATCCACTCCAGACTCAGCACAAACCCGATCAAATTAATAATAATCCAGCCAAAGGCCGCGCCGATAACTCCATTGAAGTACACCAAGAGCGGAATCAACACCAATGACAGAGCAAATGCAGTCGCATTCACCTGCAAAACTCGGCGAATCTTCTCATGTGCAATCCAGTTTATATACCCTACATTGTAAAATGCATTTAGCGCCGACCCAACCAGGAGTGTTGCCAGCAGAGGATATACCACCGCTTCTGCCTCAGCATGGCCGAGCCACAAATCAAGCAACCAGTGGCCTGCCAGCGCAAAACCCAGACCACCAACTGCAACAAGCGCACCAATAGCAACAAACAACCTGATACTTAAAGTACGTAACGCTTCGGGATTCGACCTCAATTGAATAGCCTGTGGCAATACAGCCTGCACCAGCGGATAAACCAATTGCAAGACTCCGCCCGCAACACTGGCCGCGATAACGTAGTACCCAAACAGATCAATTGGTGCCATTCGGCTAAGAACAATTCTATCCATCTGAATTGTCAGCGCCCCTAACCATGTAGCCGCTGACAAACCAGCAACCATTAACCACGTTGTCTTAAGCACCGATGCAGACCAGCCAACCTCCCGCCTTGCAACCGACAAACATCGCCACGCGTACCATTTTCGCATAAGCGTTTCGAGCAAACCAACAAAGAAATGCCAGAGAAGGTAGGTCAGCAACGACGGCCACACAAAGAGAAGCAGCACTGCACCCAGATGGCGAAGTATAGCTGCAGTGCCGACAATGATATTCAAGGTAACCTGAGCCTGGCCTGCAACCATCATGCTTCTGTAGATTGAACCGGGGAACTGAACAGCAAACAAGGCCGCAGCTCCCAGAACCGCCTGCTCTCCCAGCGCAACAGGCATATCACCGAGATTAAGCCAGTAATGACCGATGACTCCGGATAGAAGTGCTGTCAACAATGCTAATACAAGGGCAAATATCCAGTAAACACGTTCAAACCCGAACAACAATTCCGCCGTGCGTCGCTGAGCCTCGCGCTCCAGCCCCAACCTCACACTGATTTCCCTGATCAGGGCCTGGCTCATACCTGCATCAAGCAGACTGAGGACTGCCTGCAAAGTAATAATAATCCCAATCAAACCAAATTGCTTTGGCCCAAGCGCGTCAAGGTACCAGGGCAAAGCAAGAATCGGCGCCAGAATAACCGATCCGGCTCCAACATAGTTGGCAAGGATGTTTCTTTTCACGGTCATCTTATGGAAGAACTCATCAAAACCATCCTCATGTCATTCGGCGCGATATTACGAGGATAGCTGATTAGATATGCCGGCATCAGACATATTCAAAGATGCGCAGCGAGATCATTTTGTCAGGCCCAGAAACCGGGAGATTTCAGGAAGTGCATCACGAAGATTACGTTTGGCCCTAAAACCCAACTCCCGGGCAATCTTTTCAGATGAATAACAAGCCGAACCTGTCAGCTTCCCCAAGGCATCGGAATCAAAGCTAAACCTGCGTCCTCGAAGCAGCCCAATCATATCCCCGAGTTTTGCAAATAATTTCATCACACAGAAAGGGATGTTCCAGACTGGTACCGGTTTATGTAGTGCTTCACAGATCCACTCGTAGATCTGTCGCGTCGAATATGCCTCACTATCGGTCACGATATACACCTTCCCGGCGGCCTCCGGCTTTTCTGCAGCCAATATGGCCGCACGAACCAAATCATCAACATGCACCATGGATCGTTTGTTGTGTGTCTCCGGCAACGGTGGAAATTTTCCTGCCCAAACAGCCCGAATCATTTTCGGGAGATTCCCTTTTTCGGTATTTCCGTAAACCATCGAGGGCCTGATCACAACCGGATGCGGCACATACCCCCCCTTCAGAACCAGCTTCTCCGATGCCCTTTTTGATTGGCCGTAGGGCGTATCAGATTCACTCAGGCATGATTCATCCGTCAATACTTCACTGTCGCCAGTTGCCTTGACACTGCTGAAATAAACAAATGTTTTAACACCACTCTTTTTGCAGGCCAACAAAAGCTCTTCAGTTGCCTCGGTATTGATCCGGAAATACTCCCTCGCATCCTGTCTGCTTTCTTCCAAAGCATGTGCTTTTCCTGCAAGATGAAATACTGTATCGATGCCGGACAGAACATCAGAGTCCAGACACCCCTCCATATCCCAAACATGGAATTTAGCGCTAAATTCAGGGCGAGTCCGCCCCAACACATGCAGATCGACTTGCATTTCTGACAATAACCGGCACAGATTCTGGCCGATAAAACCAGTTGCGCCGGTTACCAGAACCGTTTTCAAATCAATTCTCTCGCCAGACGGTCCGCCTGATGTAATCAGTGTAACTCTGGATAATACGGACCACCTTCATGGAAACCCTGCCACCACCATAATCGACAACCTGTCGAATGGCGGGGTTCGTCGCATCAAAATGAGCCAGCGCCATCCCCACAGCCTGTAACACACGCTCGGGATCCACGTCAGACATTATCACTGTCCCTTCATCCATACCTTCGGGCCGTTCATGCGCCTGACGCAATGTGACCGCTGGCAAATTCAGAAGCGAGCCTTCTTCTGCAATGGTGCCACTGTCAGAGACCACACACATGGCCTGTTTCTGCAGCTGAATATAGTCGAGGAAACCCATGGCTTTCATAAACTTAATGCGTGGATCGATATTGCCATGTGCCAGGTCATCGAGCCGTTTCCGTGTACGCGGATGAACAGAAAAAATCACCGGCACATCATAGATTCCAGCCAGAGCATTCAAGGACTCCAACACATTGGTTAAACGACTCGGCGTATCGACATTTTCTTCTCTATGCACACTGACAAGAAGATACCGCCTGTGTTTCAGGCCCAGCCTTTCAAGCGCATCAGACTTTTCAATCTTCTGAGCATAATATTCAAGCACCTCCTGCATACAGGAGCCAGTCTTTATAATGGTCTCGGGCTTAATCCCTTCAGCAATCAAATAACGACGGGCGTGTTCGGTGAGCGGCATGTTGATATCACTGATATGGTCGATAATGCGCCGATTTATTTCTTCTGGAACACGATCATCAAACGAACGATTGCCTGCCTCCATGTGGAATATGGGTATCTTGTGCCTCTTGGCTGCAATAGCAGCCATACAGCTGTTTGTGTCGCCGTAAAGCAGTAGCGCATCTGGTTTTTCTTCAGCCATAACCGGATCGATCTTCGACAGCACCTGTGCAATGGTCTCAACGGCTGTAGAACCTGCAGCATCCAGATAATAATCAGGCTGACGTATCTCCATATCTTCGAAGAACACCCTGTTCAGCTCGTCATCGTAATTCTGCCCGGTATGCACCAGAACATGTTCCATGCAACGGTCGAGTTCGGAGATGACGCGAGAGAGCTTGATCAGCTCCGGCCGCGTACCAACGACGGTCATCACCTTCAGTTGTTTCATGCCAGTAATTCCCCGCCTTCTGACAAATGCACCATCCCGGGAAGCAGGTTGTTAACTCTCAGCAATTCCCGCGTGCCTTCGAGAGACAACACGTTATCGGCCGAGCTGAACTCCTTGGATAAAGCATTCGGCCCGGCATCCTTGGCGGCCAACTCAGGCAGCATCGCCTGAATGGCAAAATAGTCTCCCCGGCGAACGGTGTGATGACATTCCTCTTCGGATACCATGATCTCATGCATCTTCTCACCCGGCCGGATACCCGTTACTTTCAATTCAATCGACCGGTCGCCTATCAAGGCTTTGGCAATATTCTCGACAGTCGCAGCAGGAGCGTTAGGCACCAGGGTTTCGCCAGGCTCGGCGACCTTCAGCGCAGCAAACACCGTATCCACAGCCTGCTCAAGACTGAGAAGGAAACGAGTCATTTCTGGAACAGTCAGGGTAACCGGACCACCATGGAGAATCTGATCGTGGAACAGGGGAATCACCGAACCACGCGAAGCCAGAACATTGCCGTAACGAACGCAAATAAAGCGCACGCTCTCGTTCAGGACGTTGGCTGAAGTGAAGATGCGTTCCTGAATTGCCTTGGTCATCCCCATTACATTGACGGGTTTGGCAGCCTTATCGGTACTGATACCAACCACGGTCTCGACAGGGTAACCATTCTCGCGTATGGCCTGAACGATATTCATCGCACCCATGCAGTTGGTCAACACAGCCTGATCAGGAAAATACTCACAGGTTGGAACCTGTTTGAGGGCCGCCGCATTAATCACAATATCTGCGCTCTTCACAGCGGAGCAAACATCCCGATAGTCACGCACATCACCTATGCGAAACTCCAGTGCCTGCTGAAAGTTGTTAAATATCACCTCGTCGGTAGTCACCGTGCGGTGCATATAGGCCATACGCATATCGTGCTGTTTGGCCTCGTCGCGCGAGAATACGATTACCTTCTCTGGAGTCCCCAACTCTCCGGCCAGAATACGGCGTACCAACACCTTGCCCATCGATCCGGTTCCGCCGGTAACCAGAATTTTCTTCCCCTCTAACATCAATGACCCCTTTCAATAATTTGGGCTGCAAGCCCATCAAGCATGACATCCCATGAAGGCGGTCGATACCCTACCGCTTCATTAAATCGTTGACCAACCAGGCTACGGTCGCAAACAAACTTCTCATCCTTTACAAGGCTTCGATTCCCATCGGCGAGAAGCCCCTGCAGCTTTCTCAACAATGTGTACTTATCGATAGGTTGGCTGGCAACCTGCCAAACACCATGCAATTCAGGCTGCTCAATCAATATTTTTTCAATAATTCGCGCCATTTCCTGGGTGGTAAAACCGGTGTATACAGCACGGGAAAAACCGGAAACTTCGCCTTGCTGATCAAGAAACCATTCAATCAGACTTTTCTTGCGGGCAAGCTCCAGCCCAACAATCGATGTTCGCAGCGTCACTGCATGAGCATCATGTACCTCACCGAGCAGCTTACTACGACCGTAAAGGTCTAGAGCATCGGGTTCGTCGTCTTCCGAGTACCCCCCCTTCCTGCCTGAAAACACGCAATCAGTGCTCATATGCACCAAGCGTGCGCCGACCTGACTGCAATGCATAGCCAGCTTGTGTGGCAGCAAGGAATTGATCTCGATACTCTGGATAGACGAAGTCGCGTCCTGCCTCTGCTTGACGATACCCACAGCATTGATAACTGCCTGCGGCCGGAAATCAGTCAAGATATCGATTAGTTTTCCATCATTGCGCACATCCAAACCGAAATAACTGTTATCTGCCGTGAACAAACCATAAGCCTTGTAGGCATCAGCTTCCTGGCGCAAAGTGACCTTGACCTCATGACGGACCTGCAAAGACTTCAACAATTGATGGCCAAGCATGCCATCACCACCCAAAATCAGGATGCGCACATCGCCTCCATCTTCGTTTCTTCCATCCAGCCTTCCAGTCTGGAAACCAGCATCTCGAGAGAAAATTCCTGTTCAAAGTAGGCTCGTGCCTTATGACCCATAATCTCTCTCTCATCTGCAGACTTAAGGTAGAGTGCTCTAACCGCATCAGCCAAACAAGCGGCATTCCCGGCTTGCACAGCAATCCCAGCACCTGACAGTCGGATCACTTCTGCACCCTCACCATTCAATGCAGCTACAATAGGTCTGCCACAAGCCAGATACGACTGAACCTTGCTCGGTATTGTCAAAGCGAACACCGGATCGTCCTTAAGTGTTACCAGCAATGCATCGGCTGCGGCAAAATAACGTGGCATCGCGTCACTTGGGCGACGCCCCAGAAAATGCACACTTCTGTCGAGCCCGCATGCTGCCACGCGCTCGCGCATCCAATTCATACGACGACCATCTCCAACAATAACCCAATGGAGGTCAGCTATCGACTGCAACTTCGCTGCAGCATCAACAATTGTTCCCAACGACTGAGCCTCACCGAGGTTACCGGCAAACATGATGCAAAAGCCCTCAGGAAGCTCCCGATATTCCGGGGCATCAGCGGGCAGGCTGAGCTGACGGTACAAATTCTCAGCCCAGTTAGGAAAATACGAAGTACGCTCGGGTAACGCACCCGCAGTCACAACCGAATGAACAAAACCCTCCGACTGCACCAGCACACGGTCAGAGTGCCGATAAATCCAGCGAACCATCTTGCCGACCAATCCGAGCACAAGCTGCGAATGAACTGCCCCTGCAGCCTGCAGGCTCTCGGGCCACAGGTCTTGGACCCAGAAAAACATCGGGGCTCGTTTGAGCTTACTCAGCAACACAGCGGGAACTCCCACGGTAATGGGCGAAGGCTCATAAACAAAGATGATATCGTAGCACTGCTTGCGAAGCAGCCACGGAGCAAACAGACATCCGGAAAGAGCAAAGGAAATATAGTTTAGGGCAAGTTGCCATGCCTTACTTTCACGTCGAACAATAAGCGGGACACGTACCACTGGTATACCATGCATGCTGTCATAGCGCTTCGTCCACCAGCGGTAACCGTCATACACTTTTCCGCTTGGATAATTAGGCATCCCCGTCAGTACGGTGACCGAGTGCCCACGCCCACTCAGGGCCTGGGCCAAATCGTTGATTCGGAAATTTTCCGGCCAGAAATACTGACTTACAATGAGTACGTTCATCGCCGGGTGGCACCTAAAACAGACTCAAACATGTCCACGCACCTGCGGGCGGCTATATCCCATGTATAGCATTCGATAGCCAGACACCGCCCCCTGCGTCCCATTTCCTTGCGCAATTCTGAATCTGCCATAAGTTCAATTATCGCTTCGGCTATCGATGAAGGGTTGGCTTGAGTCAACCTTGCGGCCCCGTGTTGTGCCAGAGCATCAAACCCGCACTGGTCAGTTAGGAGCACAGGAATGCCGCAAACAGCCCCTTCCAAAGCCACGATCGACATGGCCTCTTGCCGGGAAGGAACTACCAACAGCGAAGCGCCATGATAGGCAGAAGCCTTCAAGTGTCCGGCAACAAAACCGGCAAAATGAACCCTGTCGGCCACCCCTTCCTTTACCGCTTTAGACTTCATATCCTCAAGCAGACCACCATCCGGTCCTGCAAATACAAGATGAAGCAAAGGAAATCGCGATGACATTTCAACAAATGCATCAAGCAAAATATCCGGCCCCTTGATTGCATTCAATCGCCCCACGAATAAAAGAAAATCTGCACTTCCAAGCCCAATAACATCGCGAAACGCCTGTCCATCACTGCAGCTAAAATCATCGAATCGAACACCATTTGGAATGTGCTGAATGCGCTCTTCCGGCACCCCGTATTTATTTAATTCTTTAATTTCATCAGCGGCGATGGTGATAGCTGCAGCCGAATTTTTTACCAAAGCTTTCCCGACCAGTCTGTTATACCAGCGTTTAAAGCCTGTCGACCGGCCAAATAGAGGCAGAGCCCCGGCCGGACAAATAACATAAGGCTTACCCATCATACGAGCCATCCAATAGATAATCGCATTGAAAATCGTCCAGTGATTCATAATGTGAATGACATCGGCCCAGCATACCCATCTATACATGGTAAAAAATTTCGGCGCCGGCAGATACCAGCGCCTATTCCAGCACGGCAGTAAGGTCACATCATCAGATGGCGACAGCGCCGGACTTTCGCCAGTCGCAATCGACAAAACATGGGAAGAAACACCTCCGAGTTGTTGCATACTTATATGCAACTGGCGTATGCGCTCGACTGTGCCTCCATTAACCGAATCAAGACTCATGTTCACATGCAGGATGTTCACCCAGTCGCCCCACGGTGAAACTGGCAGATACGATCAACTGCTCCATCCAGCCCAAGAGGCCAGATGAAACCAGCCTCCTGCAACCGACTCGATGAAAACCGGGAATGCCCGTGAAGACTCTGCCCTCGAAACATACAGCGCAGCCAATAAGGAATGGCCGCAGGCAGGTGAATCCGACTCAAGCCCTGATAGCCCAATCCCTGCCTGCACATATTGTAGAGAGCAGAAACACTGTTTCGCTCATCTTCATCACAGCCCACTACATAGCAACCGGAACACTGTGTTGTTTCTACAACAAACAGGGCGGCGGCAGCCACATCTCTGGCATGAATGATATGCGCGCATTCATCACCTTTGATGAGCAGAGAAACGCGACCACGCCAGCCGTTCTGGAATGCCAAAGCCAGAATGCCGGGAGCATCATCATCAATCACGTTGGTCGGGCGCAATATACATATGCGCATATCACCGCCCGAAAGAGACTGAACATATGACTCCGCCCTCCATTTACTTCGTTCATAAGGGTTGGCTGGATGGCACTGTGTGGATTCATCAATCCACCTATCCTGTAAAGGACCCACGACCCCGGCAGAACTCAAATGACAGAAAACCTTCACCCGCGCTTCAACGGCTAACCGGCCAAACCGTTCGGTCCCATCCACATTCACAGCCTGCATCTTCGCAGCATCGCGCAACTCTGCCGCACAATGGAAAACGATATCCGCGCCTTCCAGCAGTCGTCGCAGAGAATCCTGCGAAGAAAGATCGCCCGCGACAACTTCGACGCCATCTATCAATTGGGTTTTGTTACGAACAAGCGCCCTGACCCTGTAACCGTGGCGAAGAAGCAGGCCGATGATGTGACGCCCTATCATTCCGTTTGCACCGGTCACAACGGCAATTCGGGAAACGCTTCTGCCGGAAATATTTTCTTGATGCGCCATCAGAAATCAAACGACCCGCAACTTGCCGTTATGTAGCAAACTGCATGTGCAAACAAGCAACCTGACTGAACAGAAACATAACCCTTATGCATCCTGATCCATTCTCCAGGACAGAGTCACAAGAACAGCAAGGTGAATCAGAAAAAACGGAGCCAGCCAGTTGCCATAGGACAGATCATGAATGGCATGCCCGACAAAGGATGCCGCCACACAACGCTGAATACTGACCTGGCTCATCAATAAAGGATGACAATAACGGCTAAAAATGTGCCAGAAAAAAAGAATCAGCACTAGCAATGAAAACAAGCCTCCGGAGATAGCCCAGAAGAAAAGCGCATTCGCACTATTCTCTCTGCTGGTACCCAGCGTGCGCCCAAGCCCAATACCGAGAGGGTGTTCTATAATGCTCGAGATATAGTAATTGGCTGCATAAATTTCGCGAAAAAGACGCCCACTTTGTCCATGGGTATCTCGGGCAAACATCTTGGTCATGGACGCGGCCACATCACGAGACGCCACATCACGAGACGCCGGATCGTGAGAACTCATTGTCTCCGACTCAGTACTTATCTCCTGAACAAGGGCAAGATTGATTTCATTCATAATCACACCGGCATGCAACATGCCTTTCGCACACACACCAAAAACCGCCAGAATAATAGTCGCATAAAGGAAAACAGAAAATCGAGAACCCTTCAGGAGTCGATAAAGCGGCTTGGAGAGAAGTAAAAACAGAACACCGGCAAGAATCGCAAAATACCCAGCCAAAGAGAAAGTGAGGATGATTGCCAGGAAAGCAATCATCGCGAGAAAGAGGAACGAAAAACGCTTATCATCGCGAAAGATTCCATAGCTCACAAAGGCAGGAAAAACTAGGAAAGCCCCCAAAATAGAGGGTTCAACAAACCATCCCTGGGCGCGAAGCACCCAAACGCCCTCAACTGGGTTTTGAAGTGCATTGGCATAACCGAACAAACCTAAATCCCTGGCGACCTGCCCCGGCCTTCTGCCAATCTCGACAAAGGTGTTGATATCCAGCCCATCAAAGAGAACCAACAAAAACCCTGAAATCGCCTGCAGGGAAAAAAGTGCAGCAATAAACAGGTAGAGGCCAATAACCAGGGAAATCTGCCCCTCAACCTGTTCCTCGCGCATCAGGACAAAAACAAGAACCATGGCCATGAAGGCATGTTTTCCCCACTGCAGCAATCCGGTTGCATCCATACCGACAAGCGAGGGCAGCGCTACAGATGCAAACAGGATGCTGAAAATAAGCAACAACTGTCTCTCCCTGAACTCGAATAAAGCCCGCCAGGAGAAAGCCATAAGAAACATACAAGAAAACATCACTAATTTGATCAGCTTGTCAGCCAAGTCATCACGGATAAGATAGGTCGCATACTCAAGTACGAAGCACCAGACGATCAAAGCAAAAAGCCATTCCGCCCATGAAGCCTCTCTGATACGTCTAAGCAATGAAGTCACTACCATTTCACCCTTCCCTATGCGTAAAAGATCGTAAGGCTTCCTTTACAATGTAATAACATCCGCTCAGAGCCAATTTCATTGCCTTCATGCCACGACCGAAATGCCACGAATAGCTGAGATATTTAAGGCGGTAGCGGACTTTTCTCCTCTGTCTGGACATGATGTAGTAGAGGTGAGAAAGTCGAAAATTACGAATTTCGTCACTCATATCCCCCCTGTACTTGAAATAAAACCTTCTCGCCCCCTGATATTGGGCATTCATATCGGTCGAAATTCTCGGTTCTTCATGAACATGGTATAAAACGAGCGGCTCGGAGCAACTGATCACCTTGCCAACCCGGCTAAGACGCGTCCACAGATCCCAATCCTGTCCGCTTCTCAAAATTCGATCATAGCCATCCACAGACCTTAATGTATGCGCCCTGCACATGCACATGGAGGCACCGGCCATTACACTCCCCCGCAGCAGATCTTCAAATGTGATTTCTGAAGGGACGTTAGCAAGCATGGTTTTTCCCGATGGATAGCATCGCCAATAGCTACAACTGCAGGCAACAGCATCAACATTCGCCTGTAAAAGACACTGCTGCTTTTCCAGTTTGTCGGGAAGCCACTCATCATCGTCATCAAGAAATGCAATCAACTCCCCCAGTGATGCGCCGATACCAATATTTCTCGCACCAGCCCCCCCTGCAGACACCTCGTTAAATATTGGCCGCACCCTTTCATCCCTGAGCGCCAACTCGGAAAGAAACTTCCTCGTCCCATCAGTCGACCCATCATCAACAACGATAACCTCAAAAGATTTCTCGCTTTGTGACAACACTGAATCAACGGCCTTCATCAATCGAGGAAGCCTGTTTCTGGTAGGAATCACAACACTTATTTTCGGCAAATTCATCTCTCATCAACCCTGCAGACTGTCGTACCAGCGACGCAGACAGTAGAGAATAAAGACTGCATGAGAGTCCATCAGCCCCAGGCCCGATTGCTGATCAGCCAGTCGGGTTGCCATGCCGCGAAGCATCTCCATTCCCGGAATCTCACATGCCGAAAGAGCCACTTCACTGAAAAGACGGGAGTTCTCCCCGACCCACCATGGAACCGGCCCTGCGAAACCCTGTTTTTTACGCCAGACGTGCTCATGGCCAAGAAAATCCTCGGCTATCTCCCTGAAGAGAATCTTGGTTCCTTCTCCCCTCACGTGACTGGACTCGGGAAACCGGAAAGCCAGTTCGGTAACCTGCACATCAAGCAAAGGAACACGCCCCTCTATGGTGTGGGCCATGGTCATCTGATCGAAGAGAAACAGGAGCTCATCGGGAAGATAGACATGCATATCAAAACCCATCTGCTTATACAGAAGAGACCGCTTTTCATGCCCGGAAGGTATTGGAAATGAAGCTGCCAGACGAGCAAGAAACTCCGTCAGACGCTGGTCATCTGCAAGCTTCCCTGCACATAGGTCGAAGTTTCCCGATGTGGTAAACATCATATCAAGATAGGAATTCTTCAATCTTGCACCCATTTTTGATGATGCAGGAAACAAACAACCTGCCATCCTTCGAACCGATTCAGGAAACCGACTAAGCAAGCGCCGCTGCATAGTGGCACCACCGGCATATCGCTCATACCCTCCGAATATTTCATCCCCTCCCGTTCCACTAAGAAGAACCTTTACACCATCACCTGCCGCCATGCCAGAAAGCACATAGGACGGCACAATTGCCGGGTCCGCAATTGGCTCGCTATGATGTGCAATCGCCTTATCAAGATAATCAATGGCCTGCCGGCCGGTAATCAGGGCTTCATGATGTTGCGTCTTATATCTTGCTGCCACATCTGCAGCAGCCGAAAGCTCATTTACTGCCAGACCTTCAAATCCCACGCTGTAGGTATGAAGTTCAGGCCTCTCCTGGGAGGCAAGCGCCACAATCATGCCACTGTCCACTCCCCCGGAAAGCAATGCTCCCACAGGAACATCACTTCTGAGTTGCCTGGAGATTGATTGCCTCAAAACACGTTCCAAAGCTTCCCTGTTCGTTGATGTATCAGCCACATCTGCAAACTTTTCCACACACCAATATCGTCGAATCGCAACTTCGGAGGAAGGCTTCACCTCTGCAAAATGGCCGGGGAGAAGCTTTTTTACACCCGCAAAAATACTCCAGTCAGACGGGATATACAGGGCAAGCAGATAGGCAGCCAGGCTGTCCTGATTGATTCGATTTCCATGATATGGCTGCAAAGCCTTCGATTCTGAAGCAAAAACAAAATACTCGTCAGTATGGATATAATAAAACGGCTTTATACCAAGGTGGTCACGCGCACAAAACAACCGTTCTCTGGCAACATCCCATAGAGCAAAAGAAAACATGCCGTTAAGATGCTCCACACAGGAATCGCCCCAGCAGTCATAGGCAGCCAGAACCACTTCAGTGTCCGAGTCAGTCTTGAATGCAAACCCTTCAGCTTTCAAGGACGCCCGAAGCTCCAGATAATTATATATTTCACCGTTAAAGGCCAACCAAAGTCGCCCAGCATCATAGCTCATCGGCTGATCGGCCTCTTCCGACAGGTCGATAATTGACAGGCGCCTATGCCCTAAGGCGACATCCTTTCTCGATATTCCGGAGGCATCAAAAACGCCACCGGCCATGCCGCAATGGTCCCGCCCTCGATGCTCCAGCCTGCGCAACATCTCGGTCATACCATCGACCTCTACAGGTCTGCCATCAAATCTGATAATTCCGGCTATTCCGCACATTTTGATACCACGAATTTCGTTTTTATCGTTGCAGGGAGGGTAAGCCGAAGGCTAAAACACACACCCAATGATGCCTTCTCCAATCCGTAACAGGGTGATTCGATAAGAGGTGTTGCCTGCCATTCGGCCGTCAGGTTTCCCTGTTGGTTCTGTGAACCCGCAACACTTATGCTAACCGATCGACCCTGAGTTCCACGAACCATCATTTGCTCCTCATCAAAGGTGTCAAACAAGGAACCGAAGTGCCATAAAAAGTCAGCGTCGACAGTTCCCACCCCATCCAGTACATCTTCCACCACTAGGCCATGCTGTTGCAGGTTGATGGACCGTCTGTGACAAAGGACAGGTGTCGAACGCGAAAAACCATTATGTGAGATTACTATGCCTCCATTTTCGCTGCTTACATCAACACCTGCCCTGGCATATGGAACCGGCCACCACTGACCATTGGGAAGCAAGGTCTCGCAAAAAGGCGAAAACCCATTTATCAAAGGCACATTGTGAGCGGCTGCGCTTTTCTGGAACAGCGAAACAGCGTCAGGTGTGTAACGGGCACGCCCCGGGTCGGTAAGAACAATATCCCCATCCTCTGACCAAACAAAAGAAACCATGTCATTATGACCATGCGTCGGAAAACTGGCAGGAAACGAACCGACCGCACAATTACCAAGCACTGCACCCGAAGCGGAATTAAGACGATACCAGCCTCCCCGCACCCCGGATTCAGCAGTCTTCTCCCCTGTTGCATAGTCCGGAAAAAGCAGATGATATCGCAAAGCAGACTGAAGCGGAGAAAAATCGGGGGATACATCGCCGATGGTCGCCAGCAATTGCCCCGAACCATCCAATAACATGTTTGCCACATCCGACATGCGTTGCACATAGGAAGACAGAAAGCATATATGTGAAGAGTCGCTGCTTTCCCTGCATTCGAGAAACTTAAGGGCATCAAGCAACCAGTTAAGTATAACCAGTTGATAATGACTGGATCGTTCCCTTAGAAACCCCTCATCGTTGACCAATCGGGGCAGGAAGGCATGCAACAGGTTCATCCCGGCTTCAATGGACTCATCATGGCCCAGAGCAACCCCACCAACGATCAGCGCCCTTGCATTATTGAGCAGATGATTATTCGTCTTCTGCTCGCCATAGTACTCCAGATGCTGATATATCCATGTCAGGGAATGCGCAAGAAAACAGGAGAATTGAGGGGTAACCAAGACCGCGGCCCGACTATCGGGCAGCATCGCCAGAAACGTGAGTGCGTTGACGACCCGCTCACAGGTGGAATATGTCTCCCACGCGCTGTCCTCGTAATCCTGATGAGTGCTTATCCAGCCCTCGATTCTTTCCAAAGCCACCTCAGGCTCTGCATCCATGTTTAACATGCTGTCCAGAAGCCAACTCCAGCGTTGTTCCGAGAGATACACCTCGGCATCTTGGTGTTGATCCAATATTGCAGCAGCTGTGATTTCCTGTAATTCCTCGGCCCTTTTTCGGGCAAGCTCCCCGGAAACTCCTGCAATGACATAGCGGGGTAATAGCAATCCACATTCAGGGGCGGAAACGTTCAGGGTCCGCTTGCGAAGTATCTTCGCCGGCCATTGTTTACTTCCCTGATGCGGCGCACGACGCAACAGTCGCATGCGAGTCAGAAACCTGCCAAGCACAGAAGACAGCAGAAAACCGATATGCCTGCTTAGGAAAACAGGTTTTTTAAGATGGGAAAAGAAATAATGGCGATCGGGGGAATAGCTGTCTCTCAAATCCCCTCTCCGCATATTTCTTGATAAACTGAGGTGGATCCCATCAGTGGGACAGCTTGAGCGGTCATTTAAGTGTACTCCTCACTGTCTTATCCATCTCATGCGGCCTTCAGGGGCGCCGCTATGCCGAAAGTATAGCTCGGCGAGCGTTTTTCCATCCAGCGCCTGATATGGCCGCTCGAAGTTGAAGAAGTTAAAATACTGTTTCAGTAACTGAACCAGCCCGGTTACTGAATCGTATTCCTTGATGTACACCTCTTCGTACTTCACAGAACGCCACAGCCACTCAATGAAGACGTTGTCCATCCAGCAACCCTTGCCGTCCATGTTGATCCTGATGTCATTCACCACCTTCAGCACACCAGTGAACGCCTTGCCTGTGAGTATAGCCGGGCACGCTCGTGCTCAAGCGATTCAACATCGTGGCTCTTGCCTCGTGAAAATGACTCCGACAGCCAGGCTAGTGCGTGACTCTTCCACTGACCAGCCTGATTCGGGTGAACCCCATGTTCCGACGAAATCTCGGCTACCACCTTCTGCCCCTTGAACGCATCCAGTGCAACCTGAGCCTTGAACTCCTTGCTGTAACTCTTCCGTGGCATACGCCTCTCCTTTGTCCGAAAAAGTACACCTTAATCCACCTTAGCAAACCGTCCTGTTTTTGAGGCCCACTTCAAATTGTGCGCAAAGCTCTTCGTACATGTCTCTTGCAAGTATATACAGGTGCTGGACTACCTGATCTGGAACAACTGAATTGCGCAGGTTGATATCCGTATTATTGCTGGCATCCGATTGCGAGAAACCAGCAATCATGAAAAGGTCCCCCAATACTTTGTCGGGCGCTCTACAGAGAGCTTCATAAGCCACAAAGATTGCATTCTCAGGCTTATTCTCAAGAAGATATTTATATGTGTTAATCCAAATAAGCAGCCAATACTCCAAATTTTCCGTTTTATAATTAGATGGGAGTCCCGTCTCAGCTTTGTTAAACCGAAATGGGCGATGATCAAGGCCAAACTCATGGTGGGCCAACCAAGTCATATATTTTACTGAAAAATCATCTTCCTTTTGCTTGGCAAGAAAATTCTCATGCTGTTTTCTAAGGGAAAACGCATGCTGCAACGGGTCACGGAAAGGGATCAATATTACCGCTTCTGGAAATGCTTTTCTTATTGATGGTAATCGAAGGATGTTGTTGTTGTTTTTGGATAGATAGCTCACACCTTGATTTTCCCCGGAGCTATGCACTATTGCATTCACATATTGTCGAAAAAGCCGCAACTGCTCAGAAGTGGCTTGGTATGGCTTAAGCCTATCCTTATAAAGGTACGCATCACCGGTAAATATCCGCCAAAAAACTTCTTCTAGAGCCTCAGGGCTGTCGAAATTGACCATGACACTGTCGCCGTGAGACCTCTCCTCCTCATCTTTATGCTTGCGAAAAGATGAGGATATCCTGCTCCATGTTCCAGGCATCAGAACAAATGGCATATCCCGGTACGTTAAGGATCTATACCTCCCAGTATCGTAAAAGGCCTTCATTAATATTGTAGTCCCTGCACGTGCCAAGCCAGCTATAAAAACATGAGGTTTTTCTGAGACATTTGACTCACTTGGCCTCCACAGCGCTTTTTCAAGCGCGAAGGACATTTCTGCCACAGACTCCAATCCTAGGGCAAGATAATGAAGTTTTCTTTCGATAAAACTATAGTTGGTTTCTGACAAAGCGGACTCGCGCATAGAAGTAAAACATAGACGTTATACTTACCAGCAATAATCCTTGTGATGATAAAAAGAACTCCTCCACACTTAAATCTTTCACTGCAATCACATCTGCCAACAAAATAGCTATATAAATAGCGCCTGCAATAACTGCAAAGTAGACGCCCAACATAACACTGTTGACTGCAATCTTCTTGGCATAGACCAGCACGACCTTTTCTTTCCAATGATCAGATATCTTATTTGATCGAATGACCAATACTGATCTTACCCACGAACGGTGGACACCCCAATTAGTCGTTTTTCTGTTGCTTCGAAAGCCAACGGAGCTTCGTAACGAATCGTAGAATGCCGACGCTGGCGATTGTAAAACACTTCCATATATTCGA
>Ga0210005_1000160_pt1 | contig 59931 bp, 56 predicted proteins | sample CryGey02umfilter_3_FD_183961 | JGI IMG/M metagenome (GOLD analysis project Ga0210005, IMG submission 183961) | Groundwater microbial communities from aquifer in Utah, USA - Crystal Geyser 4/9/14 0.2 um filter (SPAdes) (version 3) | ecosystem: Environmental > Aquatic > Deep subsurface >... | reverse complement strand
AAAGTTGTCTTAATTTTTGTCTCACATACAAAAATACTTTTGGATTTTTTAATGGAGCTTTATATCTTTGATCTCTTAACCGTTTAACTGCTTTTTTATTAGCTTTTACACTCAAATATTGACCACTGTTTTGATTTTTATTTCGTTTAATCTCGCGACTTATTGTCCCAACATTTCGACCAAGTCGTTTTGAAACATGCCGAATACTTTTTCCTTCTTCCAACAATATTTCTATCACCACACGTTCTGATTCTTTTAGTTGTGTGTAGCTCATGCTTTCCTTTCTAAGCGGTATTCTACCGCATGAAAGTGTTGCACTTCGTTTGCGAACCCAGGTTCTGCTGGAATAGTTGGCTTTAGCTGACTTTTGGAGAAACGATCTTTCAAAAAAATCATCGTTTTGGCCTTTTTGGGGCCGCGATGATCAGACAAACGCAACTCAAAAATTTTGTTCAAGGAGGACAAAATGGAACCTGAGAAGAAAGCCCCCTGGTGGATGTTAGGTGTAATGATAGCCATAGGAATTTCAGTGATTGGGCAGGTAATCCTGCCGGACTCCCCCATTTTGTTGGTGGAGTTTGTCGTTATCATCATCGGCTTGGCCGTAGCCGCCATCCTGCAATACGGGAGAGGGGCAGTTTACGTAGAGGCTGGGATCGTAATAGTGATCGCGGCATTGGCCGCGTGTAACGCGATCGCTACCTTTGGAGCTACCTTTGGAGCCACTTGGCCTCTACCAGAGGCGCCAAGCCCTAGACAAGTCTGGCAATTCGAGACTGTCGGCTGGCCAGCTGGCGTGTACCTGTTCTTCATCACAGTTGGTTACATAACCAGCTGGATGAGTGGAGCCAAGGGGATAGTTGCTGCCGTAATTACGGCAGTGGTGTCCATACTAGGAGCTCTGGTACTCGGTCAACCAGAAGCTTGGGTGGTAAGTTTGACGGTTGGTTTGATTGGATCTATTTTAGCCATGGCGGCTAAGCTAGTTTCAAAGCCAGCCGGCGCTGCTCCACTCATCACGACAGTGATGGCCCTAGTTTTTGGGCTCATCTACTTGTTCGTGACTCCACTGCAAGCTTGGGTGGTGCTTGGTCTTGGAGTTGGAGATCCAATTGCAGGAATCACTGCCATAGCCGGCTATTCAGCCGGCGCTGGTATTGTTTCTGCCATCTCAAAAGTATTTTCAGAGATGGTCGAAGTGGGTTGAAATGCGTTTGTCAAAAGGGGTCCCTGCAGTGCACGAAAGTGCATAACAGGGACCCTCTCGACATTTTTACAAACTTGAAAACTGGCTCCTTTTTCTCAACTAGATATGCTAATATTATCTAAAGGAGCATTTATGCAAACATACATTGGAAACCTCGAAAAAGACACTGAGGAAAATCAAAATTTTAGAAAAGTTCTATATACAGGAAAGCATTGTCAATTAGTGTTGATGACACTTAAGGTAGGTGAAGACATTGGTATGGAAGTGCACCCTAGTGTAGATCAATTCTTTCGTTTTGAATCAGGACAAGGTATGGTCATTATTGATGGAGAAGAAGCAGAAGTCAGTGGTGGCTTCGCAGTTGTGGTTCCGGCTGGATCGCAACACAACATTATTAATACTTCACCAACTGAAAATTTAAAACTCTACACAATTTATTCACCAGCCAATCATCCTGAAGGCACAATCCATGCGACAAAAGCTGAAGCTATGGAAGCTGAAGAGCACGAGCATCATTAGAAATAGTCACCTAAATTTAAGTTTTTATTAATTCTTCTTGAAGTTTGTCGTAATTTTCAGATAGAATAAGTTATGGCAAAAAATAATCTGTTATATGAAGAATATTTAGAGAATGATGAAGTAACTATCCTAAATCAACTAGATTCAAGTGCCAACGGACTTACAAATCTCGAAGCTCAAAAAAAACTCTTAATCAACGGTCGTAATGTTCTTAAAGCTCACAAAATAAGTTGGGTTATTATTTTATTTCGTCAATTCAAATCACCATTTATATATCTACTTATCGGCGCAGCATTATTGGCATTCTTTCTGAAAGAATTAATTGACGGCTTCATGATTTTGGGGTTTATTTTAATCAACTCAATCTTAGGTTTCTTCCAAGAGTTTCGTTCAGAGCAAGCATTGAAAATGCTTAAAAAAATTACTACTTCAAACGCAAGAGTCCTAAGAGACAACGCAGAAATTTTAATTCCCGTAGACCAACTCGTTCCTGGAGATATCATTAAACTCCAACCAGGTGACATTGTTCCAGCCGATGTCCATCTAATTGAATCCAATAATTTGCAAGTCAATGAATCAATCTTAACAGGTGAGTCAGAGCCGAGTCTTAAGTCAGCAAAACCACTTTCTTCAGACAAAGTTCCAATTCATAAAGCTAGTAATATTCTTTTTTCATCAACTGTTGTCACTAGTGGTCAAGGATCAGGAATAGTATTTGCTACCGGAGCTCAAACTTATATTGGCTCCATTGCAAAACTGACAGTTGAAACTCATCCTGAAAGCAACTTCGAAAAAGGCATGGGGAAATTTAGCACCTTTGTCTTAAAACTAGTTGGTTTTACACTTTCTTTGGTAATTATTATTAATCTGTTGCTAAAAGGTGGTACTACTAATATAGGAGATTTGATTATCTTTTCCATTGCTCTTGCAACAGCGGTCATACCTGAAGCTCTGCCATTAGTGATTACCTTTTCCTTATCACGCGGAGCCATAAAGCTTGCCAAACATAAAGTTGTGGTTAAACGTCTCTCGGCCATTGAAGACCTTGGAAGCATTCAAGTTTTATGTGCCGATAAAACTGGCACTATTACTGAAAATAAACTTGAAGTATCGGAAATTTTTGGAGAAAAAGATAATGTTATTACTCACGCCAACATGGCAATTAGTCAAAAATCTATTCACAAAGATCCGTTTGATATTGCCTTCGAATCGGCACTAGAAAAGCAAAGTCTAACGATAAAATCGTGGACTATTGGTCATGAAATTCCATTCGATCCTGATAGAAAAAGAAATAGCGTTCTCGCACTATATGACAATAAAAATTTGCTTATTGTGCGTGGCGCTGCCGAATCAATCCTTCATCATTTAAAAAATAATCCTGATGACAAACTTACTAGTTGGATTTTAAATCAAGAAAAGCAAGGCAAAAGAGTAATTGTTATTGCTCACAGATTTCTCAAAGATTCAGATGAGTATACAAAGAATAAAGAAGAAAAAGATCTAGTTTTAACTGGAGCAATTTCGCTTATTGATCCACTCAAAAAAAGTGCGCCAGAGGCTATTAAGAAAGCTCAAAAGCTAGGAATTGCCTTTAAAATTATCACTGGCGATAGTCCAGTGGTTGCTGGCTCAATTGGCTTTCAAGTCGGATTGGTAAAAGATCGCACTGATGTAATTACTGCTGAAAAATTTTTTACACTAGACATAATAGATCAGAAAAAAGCAGCTGCAAACTATAATATTTTTGCTCGTTTTTCTCCACATGAAAAATATGAACTTATTAATATTTTAAAAGAAGAATTTGAAGTTGGCTATTTAGGTGAAGGTATTAATGATGCTCCTGCTTTAAAAAGTGCTAATGTGGCTCTAGTTGTTCATGGAGCAAGTGATATTGCCCGTGAATCAGCAGACATTATCCTATTAAACAAAAGTTTGCGAGTTATTGTCGATGGAATTCAAGAGGGTAGAGAAGTTTTTGCAAATACTACTAAATATGTAAAAATTACATTAGCATCAAATTTTGGAAACTTCTATGCAGTGGCTATTATTTCGCTGCTAATAGATTATTTACCAATGTTGCCAATTCAAATTCTGCTGATAAATTTACTTTCAGATTTTCCATTAATTGCAGTTGCTACTGATTCTGTTGATATTGAAGATATCAAGAATCCAGAAACATATAATCTAAGAGAGTTTATTGTGATTGCAACATTAATAGGTATGGTTAGCACACTTTTTGATTTTATTTACTTTGCAACCTTTTCCAAAATTTCTCCTTCAGTTTTACACACTAACTGGTTTATAGGAAGTATTCTAACTGAGTTGCTTTTAGTGTACTCACTTAGAACAAAATTTGTATTTTACAAATCTAAAGCTCCGTCATTAACAATTTTTATACTAACTATTGCTGCTATATTAGTTACTGTAATTATCCCATTCACTACAATTGGCCAAAATATATTTAAATTTACACAACCTACAGCTAATCAACTTTTAACTGTATTCTCAATTGCGTTACTTTACTTTGTCTCAACTGAAATTACTAAAAACCTATACTACAAGTTTAGAAAAAATGTCAAAGCGATACAAATATTAATTTAAATAGAGTTATGCTACAATACTAGTACATCAAGAGTGGCAATTATAAATAATTGTCCGGCAACCGAGCCATTGAAGAATGGATACGGTGCCAATTCACTTAAGAGGAGTGATGTGGTCAATTCACTTTGACAAAAAAAATATTACTTACCCCCTCTTAAGTAAACGAAGGGGTTTTTTAATGCAAAAAACAAGTATTTTCACTTCAGAATCAGTATGTGCTGGACATCCAGACAAAATTTGCGATCAAATTTCTGACGCCATTTTAGATTCAGTTCTTACTATTGATCCCAAAGGAAGAGTAGCTGTCGAAACATTAGTAAGTCACAAACAAGTCGTCATCGCTGGTGAAGTCACTTACATAGGCAAAAAAATTGATTACAAAAAAATTGCTCGTGCCGAAATTAAAAGACTTGGTTTCACCAATAAGCTTTTTAACTTTACCGACAAGTCCGATATTCTCGTAAACGTTCATGAACAATCGCCCGATATCGCTACTGGAGTGGACAATGAAGGTGCTGGCGACCAAGGTATGATGTTTGGTTATGCTTGCAATGAAACCGCCAACTTGATGCCACTTCCAATTGAACTTTCGCATCAACTAGCCATGAGACTTGATGAAGTTCGCGAAAAGAAAATCATTCCTTACTTAAGACCTGATGGCAAAACTCAAGTTAGTATAAATTATGTCAATGACAAACCAGTTTCTGTTAATAACATTGTGATTGCCGTCCCTCATAATGAAGATATTAAATTATCCAAAGTCAAATCTGATGTGATTGCAAAAGTTATCAAGCCAGTGCTCAAAAAATTCAACTTAACTGTTGATAAAAAAGACGTGGTTGTCAATGGCACTGGTGTTTGGCACATTGGTGGTCCTTCATCAGATACTGGAGTAACTGGTAGAAAAATCATTGTCGACACTTACGGTGGTTACGCCAGAGTCGGTGGTGGCGCCTTTTCTGGCAAGGATCCAAGTAAGGTAGACCGTTCTGGTGCTTACGCAGCTCGTTTCATCGCCAAAAATATTGTTGCTAAAGGTTTAGCTGATAAAGCAGAAGTTAGATTGGCTTACTGTATTGGTGTAAAAGAACCAACCATGCAAGAAGTAGAAACCTTCGGAACCGCCAAAGTTTCAGCCAAAGAAATTGATAAATTTGCAAAGAACTTAATCCACACTTCAGTTCGGGGCATCATTGAAAAATTAGATTTACTAAAGCCCCAATACAAAAAAACTGCTGCCTATGGACACTTTGGTAGAGATGAATTCAGTTGGGAAAAAGTAGAGTAAAACCCTTCCCACAAACATTCAAAAAAAGCTCTTATATCAAATAAAAAAAACCTGATATAATATAGAAGCTCGTAAAGAGCCCTATATGAACTCGAAATAATAAATGATTCCCCTTGTTATAATTGCAATTAGCATCGCCGTACTTTTTTCTGGTTTCTTTTCAGCCAGTGAGATTGCATATTTTGCGCTCACTGATATTAAACTAAAAACTTTAGTAAGAAAAAAAGTCAAAAATTCTGGTTATGCTAAAAGATTAAAATCAAATCCTGAAAGACTTCTGACAACAATTTTAGTTTACAATGATTTGGTGAACATAGGTACAGCGTCTATTGCAACTTTTGCGATGACTGAAATTTTTGGTTCAACTGGAATTGGAATTGCAACTGGAATTATGACTTTGGTAACATTGGTTTTTGGCGATATCATTCCAAAATCAATTGCAACAAGATACTCAGTTCAAATCGTGCTTCGAACAGCAAAGTTAATGTACTTTTTACAAATTTTATTTTTTCCAATTATCTTGATTTTCGAACAAGTCAGCAAGCTTCCTCGCTTGATAATGAAAAGCAAACAATTAAATTCTCAAATAACCGCTGAAGACGTTGTATCTATGGCTTCAACAAGTTTTGATCAAGGAGAAATATATGATTACGAACGCGACATCATTACCAATGTTCTTGATTTAGATACAACTTCAATAAAAAGAATCATGACTCCATTAAGCCAAATGAGAATGGTTGAATCTAATATGGACTTAACCCAAATTATTAGTACTGTTAGAAAAGCTCATTTTTCAAGAATCCCAGTATACAAAGATAATATAAATAATGTTGTTGGTTTTATTTTTTTAAGAGACATTCTTTATATTCCTAAGGATCAGTGGAAGACTTTAACTGCAATGGATATCACTAGAGAACCTCTAAGAGTCAAAGAAACTGACAAACTCCATAAAGTTTATAGATTGCTATTAAAAAATCGAACTCATCTTGTTATTGTTAAAAACAGTGAGAAAAAATTAGTTGGAATGGTTACACTAGAAGACATTATCGAAGAAGTTTTAGGTGAAATTTATGACGAAACTGACCCGAGATAATTGAATCACATCCGAAACAAAAACTTAATTCAAAGCCTCGGAACTTAAATCAAACTTTTCCTCTTTGTACTTAATTGACAACAAAGTTGCTGTCTGTGCCACTACTCCAATAACAATTAATATTGCATATACTCCAAGTGATTTTGCAGAAAAATCATGAACAAATAAAAGTAATATATAACTGCTAAGTCTTCCTATTCCTACTCCAAAAAGTTCTCTAATTGCAAAATATCCAGTTTTATTTTCTTCAAATTCTGGCAATGTATGCAAAAGATTTTCGGTATATACACGACGTGGAACATCGATCATATTTGCCGCGATATCTTGGACAGCACCAAATAAAATAAAAATTCCAAAAACTGGAAAGAAATATAATAAAATAAATATTAAAATGAATAACAACCCTCCAACAAAAATGGATCTATCGTAATGTAGATAACTAATTAAATGACCCAATGATAGAGATGTAACTATAGACATCAATGCAAATAATGATAACCATCCACCCAATTGAAACTCAGTTCCAGTTTTTTGGAGAATTAAAAACGGCAAAATTATTCTAATCAGTGATCCATCTAAACTGAAACCGCCAAACATATTAACTAAAAATATTTTAAGTACTTTTGGTTTAGAAAAAACATTTTTAACAACTTTTTTCCAAGCAACTTTTTTCAGATTATTTTTTCCAGAAATATTAATATTACCAACAAATAAAGCTAACAAAAAAAAGACAGATCCCAAAAAAAACAGTGAAGGATAACCGCTAAAAAAATAATTTGAAGAAATAATAAATCCGCCAACAACTGGAGCTATAAAACTAACAGTTGTATCTAAAGCCCTTTCCAAACCAGTGTAACTATTACGATTTTTTATATGAGTAAAATTAAATCTATTAAACTGATACGAAAACCAATACATACCATTGAAAATGCCAATGACTAAAGCATACAAATATAAATAGTTTTGAACATTTTTTTGAAAAATAAATAATGAAAGATACACTAATGCAAAACCAAACAATCCGATCTTTCGAACTCGATGTGTGTGACCATTTCTAAAAACATCACTCAATACAAAAAAAATAACCGTATGCATGATTAAAAATATAATGTTAAACCAAGCAACTACCGACAAATCATCTGTTAAGCGCCAGACGAAAATGTTCATAAAGATTTGAAATGAGCTTCTGCCTAGGAGAAAGATTCCATGTGAAAATAATAACTTTTTAGTTTTTGCCGTGAGTCTTGAAAACATAAAAGTAATTATACCTTTTTCGATGACAAACGACTATAATCTAATTTTATGAATTTAATTTCATTCATATTTCCAAATAAAACAATAATTAATAACACAAAACTTGCTGTTATTGGATTACTAATATCAGCCATTGGTTATGCAGTTTTAGGAATAAACTCAAGACTTCTAAGTCAAGGATTTGAACCAATGACTCAAGTTTATGTCAGAATTTTTATTGGTTTTTTATTGTCAGTTATTATATTTAGAAAAAAAATTAGATTTTCCAAAATAGAGAATATTTCCAAACATGACTTTATTTGGCTTTTAATTATGAGCGTAATTGGTTATTCAATTAGTGTATGGATGATAACTCTTGCTTCATTGAATGCTAAATTGGTAAATGTATCATCAATCTATTCAACAATTCCGTTTATAGTGTATTTATATTCATACTTGCTTCTTAAAGAAAAAATTAAGTTAAAACTAATAATTTTTTTAATGATGGCATCGTATGGAGTTATTACAATATCATCAAAATCTTTTATTCCTTCTTTTTCAGAGTTCGGAACAGGAGAACTCTTTGCAGTTTTGTCAGTAATTGCTGGAGGATGGTGGTCAATTGGGAGAAAAATGTTGTCTGATCAACTCAACAATCAAGAAATTACTTTATTAACCATGTTAATTGCCTCCATATTTGGAATGATCATTGCACAAATAAGGGGGGAAACTTTGAATTTACAATCATTTACTTTAACACCTGTATTAATAGGAATAATTATAGGCGCAATTTTAAATGTTGGCTTAACTTTTATAGAAAGTTTTTCATTTAAATACATCAGCGCTGTTATCGGTAATCAAATTTTGATGACAACGATTGTTTTTTCTCTGATACTTGGACTTATTATTTACCATGAAACTATTTCTTTTCCTGAGTTAGTAGGAATATTTATTATTGTTTCAAGCGTGCTTGGAGCAAATAAATTAATTAAAAACTAATTAACTTTTAAAATCATCCACTCACTTGCACCATTTGGAGTTTCGACCGTGACATTATCCCCAACTTTTTTTCTCATCACAGCTTTACCCATTGGGCTAGAATAAGCAATTTTTCCAATAGAAGGGTCAGATTCGTGTTCACTCACGATCATAAAGGTCTTGTTCTTTGTTTTACCTTTAATCTCAGATTTTCCGTTATCTACAGTTTCGTTTAAGGATTCAATTTTTTCAATTGTAACCTCACTTCCAAAATCAACTAATCCTTTTGGACCAGTATTTTTTGGAGCAGGAAATCCTTTTTCTAGCAATCCATTAAATCTTTTTAATTGTCTACCTATGTTTCCCAACTCAAACTTAGCATATTTATAAGCACCATTCTCCGATAAATCTCCCATACCTCTGGCAGTAATAAGTCGTTGCATCACTTCTTCACGCAACTTCTCAAGCTCGACTACCTTTATTTGCATCTCTTTATATTTTTTTGGAGTAAACGGAATAGTTTTAAACATTAAGGTTTCCAACATCATACTAGTTTTCGTATAAAAAATTCTGTACTATTATATAGTATATGGAAACCAAAACAGTAGCTATTAGCTCTACAAATACCTTTGCAACAACTAGTTTATTTTATGTGGCGATTTTCGCTTTACCAATGATTACTCACGGCCCACAGCTGGTGGTTGGCACAGCAGTAAACATGATGCTTTTCTTAGGTGCAAAAAATTTAACAACCAAAGAACTACTTCCTTTGGCGATTTTGCCAAGCTTAGGCGCATTGGCAAATGGTGTTTTATTTGGCTCGCTCACAATGCTCTTAGTTTATTTTGCCCCAGCTATTTGGATTAGCAATTATCTCTTAATGATTGCCTATAAAAAAACTAAATCTCTACCTTCAACGATTAGCGTTGTAGTTGCTAGCATTGTAAAAGCAACTCTATTATTTTTGGTAGCTCTAACTTTATTCAAGGCAAACGTTGTGCCAGAAATTTTTCTCACTGCTATGGGTTCAGTTCAGTTAACTACTGCTCTAGCTGGAGGTTTAATTGCTTTAGCAATAAATAAATCTGGAATAATCAATAATGTCAGAAAATCAAAAAATAAGTGAACCAGAAATTCTAATAGAGTTGCTTGAAAAAGAGCAACCTGTAGTAGCGATGCTCGCGCCATCGTTTCCAATCGTTTACCAATACCCAAATATTGCAGGAAAACTAAAAAGGCTTGGCTTCGCATATGTGGTCGAAGTTTCAGCGGGAGCAAAAAATACAAATTCAGCTGCTGTTGAGATCTTAACCAAGGATCCAAAGGCAAGAATTATTACTAGTCCCTGTGCTAGTTTTGTAAGAATGATTCGCACAAAGCATCCTCATCTGATCAAATATTTAGGCTTTGCGGCAAATTCTCCAATGGTGGCAACTGCTAGAATTGTTAAAGAGAAATATCCTGGCCACCGAGCAATTTTTATTGGCCCCTGTAATGCCAAAAAACTTGAGGCTAATGAAGATTATCCAGAACTAGAAATAGTATCAGTAACATATAAACAAATGAAAGATGTTTTTGCTCATTTTCAAATTAAGGACGAGCCTAGTGACAAGAATGCTAAATTTGATATTGAAGAAACAAATACTCGGCTTTATCCAATATCAGGAGGCTTAGCTCAAAGCAGCCTAGTTAAAGATTTATTAGCAGATGATGAGGTTGAAGTCGTCTCTGGTTGGCAAAACTGCGAAGAAGCACTAAAAAGATTTGAAACAAATGACAGAATCCGACTGTTAGACATTCTTTTCTGTGATGGAGGATGTATTAATGGTCCAGGAATTGAAAGTCCTCTTAATACCGACCAACGCCGTGAAAAAATCATTGATTTTTGGAAAAAAGGTGCTGAGCTACCATTCTTCTCCGCCATCAAAAAAATGCTGTCCGGACTCCACAAATCTAAGATATAATTAAAATCTGTCACGGAGGCTTTTGATTAAAATAACTTCAATAATCCAAACCAAACCCTTAAACCTATGATTAAAAATCTTGATTTAGATTCTCAATTTATAGCAGTACTGAATAAACTTGAAACGTCAGAAAGCCATATTTTTCTTACTGGTAACGCTGGAACTGGAAAATCAACTCTACTTGAATATTGGCGAGATCACACTAAACAGAATATTGCTGTATTGGCCCCAACTGGAGTCGCAGCTTTAAATGTAAAGGGACAAACCATTCACTCTTTTTTTGGATTTAGACCTGACATTACTGTTCAAAAGATTCAAAGATTCTATCGAAATAGAGGCAAGAAGGGCTTATTTAAAAAAATAGACACTATTGTAATTGATGAGATCTCGATGGTCAGAGCTGACTTGCTTGATTGCATCGATACTTTTTTGAGACTTCATGGTAAAAATCATAATCTGCCTTTTGGCGGCGTCAAAATGATTTTTATTGGCGATCTTCATCAGTTGCCACCGATTGTGATGGATTCAGAAAAAGAAATATTTTCAAACTTTTATAAAACCCCATACTTTTTTTCGGCAAATGTTTTTGATGGTCTAGACTTTGAGTTCATTGAACTCAAGAAAATTTATCGTCAGACCGACAGAGAGTTCATTGAAATCTTAGATTCAATTAGAAACAATAATATTAATAATGATCAATTAACTCTTTTAAATTCCAGAGTTGATGAGCAATTTGAAACACCATCAAATAAGTTTTTTATTACGTTGACAACTACCAATAAAAAGACCCAAATTATCAATGAATATCACTTAGGAAAAATATTTAACGAACGATTTATTTACGAAGGGCAGGGTAGTGGAAAATTTGATGTTAAAACACTACCTACTATTGGGAAACTTGAAATTAAACCAGGTGCTCAAATCATGATGGTTGCGAATGACCGAGAAGGTAGATGGGTCAATGGCTCGTTGGGAAAAATCATTAAGATTGAAACAAATAAAAAAGGTGGTGCCGATCTCATCATTGTCGAACTTGAAGACGGTCAAGAAGTCGTGGTTACACCGTACACATGGGAAATGTTTAGAGTTGAGTACAATCCGGCCACTGACAAACTCAATACCGAAAGTGTTGGCTCATACAAACAGTATCCACTCACACTTGCTTGGGCAATTACAATTCACAAGAGTCAGGGGAAAACTTTTGATAATGTCATTATTGATTTCGGCTGGGGAACTTTTGCACATGGCCAAGCGTATGTTGCACTCTCCCGTTGCACGAATCTAAAAGGTATTGTGCTTGCCAAACCTTTTGAAAAAGCTCATATCATTACAGACGAACAAGTAAAAAAGTTCCTTTCAACTTTTAAATATCTGGCTGATCCTGGGTCAAACTCTAGCGTTGATCTTGAAACTAAAAACGAAGCTTTAATTGAAATAATTAATAAGGCAATTAACAACAAAAACCTGTTAAAATTCATTGATGGCAATAATGCACTAAGAACTGTCTCTCCAGAAGTTATTTTGATTGGCAAGACCAATAATAAGCAACTCAAAGCTCACTGCTTTACTACAAATAAAATTGAAATATTTGATTTATCAGAAATTAGTAATCTAAAAGAATTAAGTGGTGTTTCATAATTTTTTTATAAACCAATCACACCTTGTCATGAAGCAAACAAAAGTTTATAAAGAAGTATGGCAAAAACAAAAACTCCAAAATACTTAGACGAAGCATTTGAAGAAATTTGCGCTGAACTACTTGCTACATTCCTAAAAAAGCACAAAGATTATGGCAAAGGCAATATTCTTTCGATAAAAGAGTTGGGAATGTCCTTTAGAATCAGTGAAAAAGGCGAGAGACTTAAAAATCTTCTAATGACAAATGGCGAACCAGAAAATGAATCCTTGAATGATACTTGGACGGACATTGCGGTTTACTCGATTATCGGATTACTTTATCGAAGAGGCTGGTTTGAGAAATTGGATGTTAATCCAGATTTAAAAGACAAATAAATTTCGTCGTTTGCTAACTGCAGTTTGCCGTTTTATTTATCAAGCCAATTCTTTCAAAGCAATTTTCAAAGCTCCAAATACTGGGTTATTTACCGGAAGAACTAAGTTTAAATTTTCGTATTTTTCTTTTAGTAGCCATGAAACTTTCTCTTGCATATAAGGCAACATAATAATCGAACCAGAAAAAACACAGTCAAATAATTTACTATTTAAATTTAATTTGTCTACAACTGCAGAAACCATAATTATTATTTCATTAACTGTTTTTTCAAATATATCTGTTGCTGCTCTATCACCTTGCGTATATGCTTGAGAACAAAGATATGCCAAATTTGCAATTTCAATTTTGCTTAACAATGGATTGTAAACCTCTTTTTTTAATTCAGAGATTGAGGAAATTTTAAAATAATTTGCTACTAAATTTTCGAGAGAGCTTTTATCAGATCTGCCGTCATAACTTTTAACAGCCTCTCTGAGAACTCTTCTTCCAATAGCATATCCTGAGCCCTGATCAGTTAACAAAAAGTCCATGCCTGAGGTTTTAGCAGTTTCTCCAGTTTCGTTTCTACCAAAACAATTAGAGCCTGTTCCAGAAATCAAGATAACAGCATTGGGATTATTTGATCCATTTTCCAAAGCAATTAGACTGTCATTTAAAAGTATAAATTTCTTAATATTGTAATGATGCAAAGATTCAGAAAATATTTTATAAGCTTCTTCGTATTCTGATTCAGAATCAAGTCCTGCTAAACCCATAACTAGAACTGAAAACTCGTTCTCGTCGTCAACGGGCAAGTTTTCAATGGCTTGTCTGATAGCTTCGATTAAATTAAAACTAGCAGCCCCTACAGAAGTTGTGGTTATATTAGTCGGACCAGCTATAGCTTGGCCAATGACCACTCCAGTTGCATCGGCACAAATTGCCTCAGTCTTTGTTCCACCACCATCTACTGCTAAAATATATTTATTCATATTAATTCAATTAATATTTGTTTATAGCTACATCTACAACTGATGAAAAGGAGAGGTTACATCCTTACTTCCAGTTTCTAGATCAGTTTTCTTTTTTAAATAAAGTAAGACGGTTTCAATGTATACTGCATGGCTCCAAACTAAAGGTGTTGCTGATAGAGAAGACCCATCATAAGGATTTATCTGCTCAGCAAATATTCCTGAAATGTATTGATGGGATAAAACCCAAGAAATTACATTTTCAACCTCTGTTAAATCCTCGGCTGTAAAATTATCTTTGTATAAAGTTCTTTGTGCTTCCCAAAGAGTAGTGATAAACCAAGGATTGGATTTATCGGTTGATTTAAAATAATTATCGTTCTCATATCTAATAAATCCACCAACCGCTGTTGGATTTTTTAATTTACTCACCATCTGTTCATGCGAACTAACAAACAACGGATCATTTTGATCTAACATTCCAAAATACCATAAACCAAAAACAGAACTCGAGTCGATAGTCTCGTTGTGAATAATTTTGCCGTCAACTAAATTTGCAATTCTCACGAATGATTTGATTTTGTCACTGTATAAATATTTGATTGTAGCTTCTTTTATTTCCTTGGCCGCTTTTTTATACTCACGCATGTGATTTCTCTTGTCTAAGAGTTCTGAAAATTTTGCCGCCGCAATTAAACCGCCATAAACTGAGGCACAAGTGTAAGTTGAAATACCAATTTTTTCTTCCCATAAATCATATGATGGTAATGGTAAACCCGTATCCTTATCTCTGAAATTCAACAAAAATAGAGCAATTTTCTCTACCAATGGTTTGTATAATGATTCTATAAACTCCAAATCTTTTGTGTTTTCATAATGATTCCAAAGTGCAAAAATCACACTTGCACTTTCATCCTCCTGGATTGGAAGTTGTAAAATTTTATCTTTCAGCCATTCTTTTTGAGAAATTGCGGAATGCCAAGTTGAACCAAGGGCTTGATCAGGACGATAACGGTGATGCAAATAACCATCTTCGTGTAAAACATCATTGCAGAATAAAAAGAATTTCTTTGTAATTTCGCTGAAACCTACTTTATCCAATGCCGAAACAATAAAGGCCGCATCTCTAGGCCACATATAACTATAATCATCCTTGCCATACTCAATCATCTTACTATCAGCCGAAGCGATCACGCCTCCATTATTATCAAAGTGAGATCTCAAAATAAATAATGAGGTATCAAACATTTTCTTTTGATCCTTAGCAAGGCGAGAAACATCAAAATCTCTAGTTGTCAACCAAGCGCTCCAATAACTCTCCGTAGAATGAAACATTCCCTCAGGAGTTTTTTTCATTACCATCTCATTCAGTTTGTAAGCTTCTTCCAGTGTTTTTGCTGCACATATCCAGTAATGAATTCTGGTTTTTTCCTTTCCTTCACATGACGCACAAAATCTAATTGTTGAGTCAACCGAGCCATGCTCAACTGCATTCTTACTCAAAAATCCATCTTCAGCATCTTTGTAAGAGCCTTCTTTGCCTTCAAATTGATAGGCTCCAACAGTGTAGTCATCAATCGAAGTGCCATTTTCAGTTCTACCATTAACTATAAAAACTCTTCTACCTTTATAGTGAACAATCGCATTATGGGTTGGATCATAAAACGCAGTGTTTCTCTTTTTGGTTTCGCTAATATGAAAAATTTGATGGAAAAAAACTTTAACATCGATGTGCTCGTTCGATTGATTATAAACATCAAGCTGTCTTAGAAAAACATTTGATTCGTTATAAACAATGTCTTCCATCACCAATGAAACATTTAATTTTTCACTTTTGCAAACTAAGTATCCAACCATCGTTCCTGGTTTATAGCCAATGGAAATATCCCAACTACCATCATTGATCCAAGAGAAAACTCCATTAACCATTATTCCGATTCTATGTCTATGTCCAGCTACATGATTTTCTAAACCTACATACGGAAAGTAAAAATCACGCACATAACCAAATCTGTCTAAGCAGACAAGCATTGAGCCATTGCCTAATGTAAGTGCTCTTGCCATTTAGATCATCCTTTCTCGTAAATCTGCTAAAACAATTGAGTATCTTGAGTATGCTTCATAAGGTGATTTGTATGGACTAAAATAAGCGTGAACGTCTCCATCCTCAAACCACTTGATGCACATGTAATAAAAATGATCGCTAGTTTGCAGTCGTCGCCAATCACGAATTATTTCTTGATTTTTAGTTTCAAGAACTTCTTTTTCAAGATCATAAATTAATCGCAAAGTATCATATTGAAAATCATTGTCTCTCCAAGCAGTTAAGTCTCTATCAACATCGGCCCAAGAAATTGGTTCTGGAACATCGTAGACTGGTAATGAGTCTCTATCTATAGTTGAATTTTGATATCGCTTAAAAATTTCAGTAGGCGTCACAAACTCAGTTGAGTTGTTATTCAACGACTGCTTAACAAAATGGGCGAAAAACTCAAAAATGCCCGTATCTTTCCATTGATGTTCTCCGAAAGTCTCAAAATCCATAAATAGATTAATGTAATCGTTCTCACTGTACGATCCGAACCAGTCCAGATATTTTTCAACAGTAAGCGGATACATCTTCCAGTGAGTATCAGAAAATCTGAAAGCTATATCATCAGATAATTGTGCGTGTTTTAACATTAAGGGAATTTTGTTGACAGTTTTTCCAGCAAAAATTTGAGTTCTTGGTCGATTATCTAGATATCTATCAACAGCCTCTGTCAGTGTTCCAAGATATCCCAGATTTTCTACTAGTTGAGCGATGTCATTAGAATAAATTAATTCAGTGTTTCTAAAAACTCTTGGCAAGACGCCAAATATTTCCTTAACTAGTTTTTCATGTTCTTTTAGTTGAACTTCGAATTCAGACTTTGAATAAAGAGCAGCGAGAGAGTGGTGATAGGTTTCCGCCAAAACTTCGACTTGTCCAGATTTAACCAAACTTTTTAACAAGTCAATAACAATAGGGGAATAATGTAATGCCTGTTCCAAAAATATTCCCGAAGCGGAAAAGGTAAACTTAAAATCTGGATATTCGTACACTAACTTTTTTAGTAAGTTAAGCATAGGAACATAGGATTTGTTGGCAACTTTTTGAAAAACTACCCTATTAATTTCGTCGCCACGATCTTCAAAATAACCAATGTTATTTCCAATATCAAAAACATTAATATCTTCTAATCGATATGGCTGATGAAGCTCAAAATAAAGGCAGACTTTTGGCATAAATTAAAACTATCTTATTTTCCTAAAAAGAATCTATCGTAAATCTTTTTCACTTTTTGAGCGGAGCTTTTCCAAGTTTGGGAATCAATATTTTTTAACTGCTCATTCACAACAGTATTGGAATATTGTTTGTCTCCAACCAAGTTAACGATAGTTTCTGACATTTTCTTAATATCCCAAAAGTCGATCATTTTAGCACCGGTCAAAACTTCACCGACTCCTGAATTTTTTGAAACTATAACTGGAGTGTGTCTTTGGGCAGCCTCCATTGCAACCAAACCAAAAGGTTCAGAAACAGAAGGCATTACAAACACGTCAGCGCGATCAAGTAATTTATTTTTTTGTTTGTTTCTGACAAAACCGCTAAAAACAACTGATGCCGAAAGATTACTATTGGCTGTTTTAAATAAAAGTTCGTGATACATATCGCCAGAACCAGCAACAACAAAAAGTGCATTTGGAATACTTTTGAGAACTTCACTGGCTAAGTCTAAAAAGTAAGTAGCACCTTTTTGCAAAGTGAGTCTACCCATAAAAACAATCACTGGCCTTTTTTGTGCAAAATGATGATTACCAAAATCAGGAGGAGTATTTAATTTGGAAATTCCATTATGAATAACGCTAATTTTATTAGCATCAACTCCATATTTACGAACTAACAGATTTTTGGTGTAGTAGCTAACCGCAATAACATGGTTAGCTGAGTTCATACCAGCATACTCAACCCCGACAATATATTGATTGCCCGAATTTAAACCAGCTCGATCAAACTCGGTGGAATGGACATGAGCAATCATTGGTTTGCCAGTTTTTCGCTTCAACTCTTCTGCAGCCGGAAAAGACATCCAATCATGAGCATGAATCACATCAAAATCATTTTTTATTGCTTGTCCCGCCTGACCAACAACTTCAGCATATTCATTAACCCTTTTTTCAAGTTCAGATTCTGGAAGCTTGCGCAACTTAGATAGATCAAAAGAATATCCAGAGTTTTCAATTGGACCAATTGAACCTAAAGAACCCATTGGATGAGTTTTAATAAATTCTTGAGAATAGGCAAAAAATGGAGGACCATATGTATCATTATTTTTTGAATTATTTTTTGAATTATTTTTCCAATTTGGGTGAGTGCAACCGATAATATCCATGTGAGCAACTGGAGATCTCACATCATACGGAAGTGAAAACTTAATTTTGGTATTTTGTTTTGCTAATTCTTCAGTTAAACCCTGACAAGCGACGCCAAGTCCTCCACTATTATCAGGAGGATATTCCCAGCCAACCATGAAAACTTTATTACTTTTGCCCATATTCTTTCTTCACCACATCAACAAAATACTAGTTTAGTGTGTTACTTAAGTCTAGTCTTTTTTGGGTACAGTTTTCAAGGGGAGTTTTGGTGAAAAACTACAAATCTCAATCAAAACTTACTTTTGAATTTGGCACGATACATTCCACAAAACTAACCTTGAGAATTGCACCCCAAATAGGATAAACTAATGTTAGGCCAAAATAATATGCTTGCCCAAGAAATTTCAAATTTAGCTATCGAAATAAGAGAAAACCTCATAAAAATGCTGCTGGAAGCTGGAAGCGGACATCCAGCCGGAGCACTTGGAATGGCTGACGTTCTTGCCACCCTTTATTTTGATGTCCTCAAACATGATCCTTCAAATCCAACTTGGGAAGAACGAGATCGAGTCGTGTTATCAAATGGTCATATTTGTCCTGGATTTTATGCTACGCTTGCAGAAGCTGGATATTTTCCTAAATCAGAGCTCATGAGCCTGAGAAAAATTGATTCGCGACTTCAAGGCCACCCTCATTACAACCTAGAAATTGGCATTGAAAATACATCTGGACCCCTAGGACAAGCTCTCTCTCAAGCCATTGGCATGGCCACCGCATTTAAATTAGACCAAAAACCAAATCGAGTTTATTGCCTCATGAGTGATGGCGAACAACAAGAAGGCCAAAATTGGGAAGCATTTATGTATGCAGGAGACAGAAGACTCAATAATTTAACAGTTTTAATTGATAGAAATAATATCCAGATTAGTGGCTACACCGAAGACGTCATGCCACTCCAACCCTTCAAACATAAACTAGAAGCATTTAGATGGAATGTCCTTGATATTGACGGACACAACATTGAAGCAATTATTGACGCCTGTCATCAAGCTCAAGCAATCCAAGAACAACCCACTGCAATCATCTGCAATACTATACCTGGAAAAGACGTAGATTTTATGGAAAACTTACCATATTGGCACGGAAAACCACCTAGCAAAAAAGAAGCTGCAGAAGCAATCGACGAGCTTGAAGAATTGGAAGAAGAAAATCTGGCTCAAAGTAAAATATAAATATAATGAAACTAACTGATTATTTAAATAATCCAACCTATGGTTCAACTAGAGATGGTTTTGGAGTGGGCTTGAAAGATCTGGGCGGACAAAATGTTCAGGTAATTGTTTTGTGCGCTGATTTATCAGAATCAACCAGGGTCAATTGGTTCAAAGAAGCATTTCCAGATAGATATCTAGAAATGGGAGTCGCCGAAGAAAATATGATTGGTATCGCTGCTGGTCTAGCTCTAGCCGGCAAAATTCCATATGCTATAAGTTATTCAACATTTGTGGTTAATAATGCACTCGGTCCAATCAGATCTTCCGTTTGCTATACAAATACTAATGTAAAAATTGTTGGAGGTCACGCTGGTTTTTCAGCTGGTCCTGACGGAGCAACCCACCAAGCTCTTGAAGATATTGCCACCATGAGAGTCTTGCCAAACATGAAAGTCATTGTACCTTGCGACCAAGAAGAATCAAGAAAAGCTACGATCGCAATTTCCAAAGAAGTTGGTCCATATTATCTAAGAGTTGGCAAATTTCAATCCTTAAATATTACAACCAAGGAAACTCCATTTGAAATTGGTAAAGCCACAACTCTCAAAGATGGTAGTGACCTGACAATAATTGCTTGTGGGTCAATGGTAGCGGAATGTTTGACTGTCGCCCACAAACTTGAAAAAGATTACTCAATCGAAGTAATTAACATGCACACCATAAAACCACTTGACTATGAATCCATCCTCAAATCAGTTAAAAAAACTGGAGCTGTTTTAACAGTAGAAGAACATCAAAAAGCTGGCGGACTTGGGAGCGCAGTAGCAGAGTTTCTATCTCAGCCAGCTTTAACTAGACTTAAAAATTCAATTCCAATGAAAATTATTGGCGTAGATGATTCTTTTGGAGAGTCTGGAACTGTAAAAGAACTTTTGGAAAAACACAAACTTACAGCTATCTATATTACTAAAGAAATTGATATACTTATGACAAGGTGAATTGCGAAGCAAGAGAGGGTGCCCTGGGGTACAAGGTGAATATGGAAAATAAAAACTATAAGGTGAATTGCAAAGCAAGAGAAGATGCCCTGGGGTATAAAATTTCGATTATCGGTTGCGGAAAAGTTGGCATGACCACTGCCTACTCAATTCTTCATGATGGAGTTGTAAACGATTTACTCCTAGTAGACAGAAATAAAAGCAAAATAATTGGCGAACAACTAGACCTTGAGCATGGTCTTAGCTTTCTTCACCATGCCCATATAGATGCAACTGATGATTATGCAAATATCAAAGGAAGCGATCTTGTAATTATTACAGCTGGAGTAGCTCAAAGACCTGGAGACACCAGGCTTGATCTAGCCAATAAGAATCTTAAAATAATTGGAGAAGTTATTCCTAAAATTGTGCAACACTCGCCAGAAAGTATAATCTTAATAGTTTCCAATCCAGTCGACGTGCTTACATACAAAGCTTATCAACTTGCTGGCTTACCAAAAGGCAGAATTTTTGGATCGGGGACTACTCTGGACACCGCTCGTTTTAGATTTCATTTATCAGAATTTTTGAAGGTTAATCCTCGAAGTATCCACGCATATATTTTAGGAGAACACGGCGATAACTCTTTTCCAGTCATTTCTAGCGCATCTGTCGGTGGGCAACCTTTAGCAACCATACCAGGTTTTTCTGAAGAAAGAGCTGAAAAAGCATACTCAAAAGCTAGAGACGCCGCATACAAAATAATTGCCTCAAAAGGTGCAACTTATTACGCAATTGGGGCTGTAGTTGCTCATATTTCCAGAATGGTTTTGACCGATGACAAATCAATCTTACCTGTTTCAATTCCATTACACGGATACAAAGATATTAGTGGTATTGCTCTAAGCGTCCCATGTATTGTTGGAAGAGATGGAGTTGAAAAAATCTTAGACGTAAAAATGTCTTGGGATGAAAAGAAAAAACTCCAAAACGCCGCTGAAGTTCTAAAAAAGTTATTGTAAAAATGAGAATCAACAAGTCGCTATTGGGAATCAGCGATTTTTTTACTGGAGAATTAATAGCTACTTCACAGCTGACAATTTGGACAAAAGAATGTTCCTCTGCCACCGACTTTTATTTTTTCTATAAAGCCAGCACAATTTTTGCATTTTTGACCTTCGCGACCATAGACGAGCACTTCATCCTGATATTTTCCAGCAGAACCATCGACATCTCTATAATCACTGATAGTTGCACCGCCCAACTTTATTCCTAAATTAATAACTTTTTTTAATGATTTTAATAAAGTTTCAGCTTCCTTGGCAGACAATGAATTTGCACTACGGACAGGGTGAATTTTTGCCAAATTTAAGCCATCACAAGCATAAATATTGCCCACTCCAGAAATAATTTTATTATCCATTATTACTTGTTTAATTTTTCTGCTGGTATTTTGAAGTTTACTTTTAAAATATTCTTCAGAAGCTTCTGGAGTATTTATATCTGGACCATATTTTTGATACTCCGTTTCAACCTGATCGTCAGTCATAACCCTAAGCCAGCCAAAAACTCTTATGTCATTAAAAAAAAGGTGAGATTGTTTTTGCTGATTTTTACTCCCTTGCAAAATATTTTCACCTAAGTCGTTTTCAACATCTGCTCCCAACAAATCAATTTCAACCCTGGTGTGTTTCGATGGTAAACTGCCAATCCAATCTTGGCTTGGATGACCCCCTCCCAATTTTTTATTTCCATCAACAAAAATAAACTGCCCAGTCATTTTGAGATGAGCAAGAATGTTCATGTTGTTCGGAAAGTGAAATCTAATTAGTTTAGCTCTTCTGGAAACTTTTAGAATTGGCTGACCAACAATTTGAGAAATATCACCTTGAAAACTTTTTTCGCGATTAACCCTAATTGCACTCACCAGCTTAGTATTTAAAACTGAATGAAGCTTTTTAACTATTGTTTCTACTTCTGGAAGTTCTGGCATAATAAAAATATGATTGTGGGTCCGCCGGGACTTACCCTCGTCATGCTCAAGTTATATTTTTCAAGAGAATTTCGCTTGATCGGGCAGAAGGTGAATTGCGCAAACAAGAGAAGCTGGCCTGGGCCACGTGACGTCCCAGCTAATTTAACATATTTCCAAAAATCTAGCTTCGCTAGGTTTTTGGAAATATGTGGGTCCGCCGGGACTCGAACCCGGGACGCACAGCTTAAAAGGCTGTCGCTCTAACCGACTGAGCTACGGACCCTCACAAATCTATTTTAACATAGCCGAGTATACTTGCGCATCTCGACAAACAAGCATTATATCAAATATTGAACAATAATTAATACACAAAGTCATCAATTATTGCAAACTCAAGATACTACTTGTCAAAACTCGAGTTTTTTTAGATACTATAAGAGTAAACTATTATGCTTAACACTGAAAAACTACTATATATCCTACCTGACCTGACTTATTTAGCTGAGTTACTTCCTGGAAAAAAAGAACATACATATACAATTCAATCTTTTAAACAAATAAACGGCAATTTTTTGGATGACAACGAATTCATTTCTGCCAACATTCAAAAATTGTTTACTAAGATAGACAAAGAAGAATATCACCTGATTTTACCAGACTTTCTTTTCACCAATACTATCGTCAATGTTGATGACGAATCTAAAGCAGGAACCTTAGCTCACGTCAGGGGAAAACTACTTCCAGCCTCGAATCTAAGTGATGAAACTCATGAAATTGAATTAACAGTTTTAAACAGTTTTAAAGGAAAATCTAGAGTTCAAATTTCAGCAATTGAAAAAGAATTACTCGCACCTGTGAGAGTAGCTGCAGATAAATCTAAAATAGTCATTAAAGCTGTTTCTCCCTTAAGTTGGGCAATAAAATCAATTGTATCTCTGGAACCATCAATTACGGTTTTACAAATTGGTAGCAATTTATATAGCTCTCAACATTACATTGGCATCGATCAAACAAATAATTTTCCTGTAGATGAACTTTCTTCGATCGTTGAGACTATTAAAACTCTAAAAGGTGCTGAGCCATCAATACAAACAATTTATCTTGCGTCTAGTTCATTAATAGAGGAAAAATTTAAAGAGGAGCTTGGCGGAACTCTGCCAATTCAACAATTAGCTACATACAAAGAAGAAGATTCAAAAATGCCTTCTTACGTTAAATATATTATTGAATCTTGTATGAGAACACTGTCTATACCAGACTATCCAGTTCCAAAATTTAAACTTGGAAAAGCATCCAAAGAAGAAGAGGCAATTGTTGACTCTGCTCAAAAAACAGAAAAAGATGATAGAGTAACAACAGAGAAAGAATTAAATAGTAAAAATACTGCCCCAACCGATCTTCCTGAACCATCAAAAGTTCCCGAATTAATGGTTTCGGCAAAAATAGAGGATGCCGTTATGCCAAAAACTGATGTCACAATTGAGGAACCTTCGAAAGAAGTTGTCGATGTAAAAGAAATCACTGATGATGAAAAAGAAAAGTCTGAAGTCAAAGTTGAAGCAAAAGAAGAAATTGCCAAAGACAAAGATGCAATAAATCTAGCTCAATTCGCAGGAAAAAAAGATGATAACAAAGATAAAGAAGCAAAAAGCGAAACTGTCGAAACAAAACCAGTTACGGAAAGTGTGACTGAAACTAAAAGTTCAAAAAAAGTAATAAAAAATTCATCGGGAGTAAACAATATGTTAAAAATGGTTTTCATAACTTTAGCTGTGTTTTTCATTACCATCGCAATTGGAGTTGGAGTTGGACTAGGACTACTAAAAATGTCTGATAAAAATTCAAACGAAGAAGTAACACCTGTTGTTATCACAGACCCAGAAGCAACCCCAGAAGTAGCAGCTACTCCAGAGCCAGTGGTAGAAATAAATAAAGCAGAGCTTTCACTTTTAGTGGTTAATGCGACCTCAAAAGCTGGCTATGCAGGAAAAATAAAGGCACTTCTAATAGATGCCGAGATACCAGGAGCAACTGCTGGTAACGCTGAAGGTAAATACGATGAAGGTACCAATTATATCTTAATGACAGAGGAAAATCCTCAACTAGTGACCTTATTAGAAGAAGCTACTGGTTTAGATTTAACTTATGCTTCTGGAGTTGAGATTGAAGACCCTGATAAAGATTACGACGCAGTTATAGTACTTTCAAAGTAAAACTGTATCTTGTCCTTGCTGGAAGACGAGTTATAATTCAAATCGTATTTACATATTTAATGTGCGTTTGATTAGTCGAAAAAATTAATAATTAAGAAAAAAAACTATGGCAGCTGGATTACATATTTCAATCTCCGCAGAAAGACTTTTAACTCTGGGAGGACTTAATATAACAAACTCGATGTTTACAAGTGTCTTAGTTAGCCTGCTTCTTATCTCCTTCGCAATAATCACCAAATTTAAACTTAAAAACGTATCAAAGCCAACAGTTATTCAAAATTTTGCTGAAATGATTGTTGAAGCACTTCATGGACTTGTGCACGGTGTGACGGGCGACTTAAAAAGAACCCGTCTTTTTTTTCCATTTATCAGTACTTTCTTTCTAGTTATTATTTTGAATAACTGGCTAGGCTTAATTCCAGGAGTTGGAACAATAAAATTGCTAGTAAATGAAGAAGCTGCGAAAGTTGAAGAAGTTTCACAGACGGAAAAAGCTTCTGATCATAGCAATGTGCTTGTAGATTCAGTTCAGGCTTCTGAAGCAGTTGCAACTGAAGAAGCAATAACATTAGAAACTGAAGAAGCAACTCAAGAAGAAACCCCCAGCGAACACAGTGGACCAGTTGCTGTTCCAATCTTTAGACCTGGAACTGCAGATATTAACACCACAATATCATTAGCGTTAATTTCAATTATTGTTACCCAAATATTTGGAGTTAAATATTTGAAATTTGGCTATTTCAAAAAGTTCATCAACTTTTCAAGCCCAATCATGTTTTTTGTCGGAATACTCGAACTCATTTCTGAATTTGCAAAAATCATTTCTTTTGCATTTCGTTTATTTGGAAATATATTTGCAGGAGAAGTTCTCTTAGTAGTTATGGCCTTCTTATTCCCAGTCATTCTACCTATGCCATTTTATGGCCTAGAATTATTTGTCGGATTTATTCAAGCTTTAGTATTTTCAATGTTAACTTTGGTATTTTTCAACATGGCAACTATAAGCCATGAGGAACATTAAATTAGTAATAATTAGTATAAATAATAACTTTAAATAAGGAAAAACATGTCAACAGAATTCGCAGTCGCATTTGTTATGGGAGTCGGCACAATCGGTCCAGGAATTGGTATTGGACTATTGGTAGCTGCAGGTCTTGAAGCAATTGGAAGAAATCCAGAGGCAGCAAGTAAAATACAAACCAATATGATTTTAGGAATTGCTTTTGCAGAAGCTCTCGCTATTTACGCATTAGTTATCTCCTTAATCTTAAGATTTGTTAACTAAAAGGAAACCATGGACATTCAACTAACACAAATACTATTTCAAATAATCAATTTTTCAGTTGTACTTGGAGCATTAACTTTTCTTCTCTACAAGCCAGTTATTAAGATCTTTGATGAAAGAGCTTTGAGAATTGAAGAAGGTCAAAAAGCTGCTGAACTAGCAATTAAAACAAAAGATGAGCTAGACAAAGAAAAGAAAAAAGCTGAAAACGAACATAAGAAAGAAAGAGCAAAAATCATAAATGATGCTCAAGAAGAAGCTAAACAAAGAGCTCAAGAAATCATTTCAACTGCTCGTAAAGAGACAAAAGAAGAACAAGCAAAACTTTTAGGTGGTTGGAAAGAGGAAAAAACTCAACTTATAAAAGAAGCAAAGTCAGAAATGACTGATGCTATTATTGCTATTTCAGCAAAAGTCATTGGTAAAACTCTCGACACAAAAGCTCAACAAAAATTGATTGACGAAGAAATTAATTTAATCATAAAGAACTTATAAACTATACCCTGAAGGGCATAAATGAAATCAACATTGAAGGTGACCGCTACTTCGGCAATTAAGCTCACACCAAAACAGGCTGACCTTATTGTTGAAGCTGTGGAAAAAAAGAATACTCTTGGAACTAAAGTAGAGCTTTTTCAAGTCATTGATCCATCAGTTATCGCAGGTATTAAAATTACCATTGGTTCAGAACAAATCGATGCGACAACGCTTACAAAACTTGAGAAACTTCATACACAACTTAGAGAAAATATTTAGAAAGGGAAACACCCGAAAAAGGCCAAAGGTAAATGAAAAAAACTGCAAATATAAAATTTAATCATTCTATTTCTGAAATAATTAGTAATTCCGACTTGTCTTCGGACAAACAAATAATCGGAATTGTCAAATCTTATGGAGATGGAGTTGTTAAAGTTTCTGGACTAGACGACGTCAAAGCTGGAGAATTAATTGATCTAGGAAATGATCAATTTGGCCTAGCTTTAAACTTAGAAAAAGAAGAGACTGGTATCGTTGTTTTAGGAGATGCATTACATTTAAAAGCTGGTGCGACCGTCAAGAAAACCGGAAAAATTCTCTCAATTAATGTTTCTGATTCAATTCTTGGCAGAACGGTTGACGTTTTGGGTAGAGTTCTTGACGGCCGAGCAAATATTTCTGTCGGCAAACAAATGCTTCTTGAGAAAAAAGCCCCAGGAATTATGCCTCGTAAATCAGTTACTCAGCCACTCCATACAGGATTAAAAGCTATTGATGCCTTAGTTCCAATTGGTCGAGGACAACGTGAGCTTATCATTGGTGACAGATCAACTGGTAAAACAGCTGTCGCTTTGGGAACAATTCTAAATCAAACAGATCAAGATGTTATTTGTGTATATGTTTGTATTGGTCAAAAAAGATCTTCTCTAGCACAAACCATTGATATTTTAACTAAAAATAATGCCATGGACTATACCGTGATTGTGGCAGCAACCGCATCGGTTTCTGCTGCAGAGCAATTCTTAGCCCCATATGCAGGACAAGCTATAGCTGAATATTTCCTTGAAAAAGGAAAAGATGTTTTAATCATTTTTGATGATCTTACTAAACACGCTCAAGCTTATCGTGAAATTTCACTCTTGCTCAAGCGTCCATCAGGTCGTGAAGCATATCCTGGAGATGTTTTTTATCTCCATTCAAGACTTCTTGAGAGATCATGCAAACTCAATGATGCTAATGGTGGCGGCTCAATAACGGCATTACCAATTATTGAAACACAAGATAATGACGTGTCTGCATTTATTCCAACCAATGTGATTTCTATTACTGACGGTCAAATTTATTTAGAGTCAGATCTCTTTAATGCCGGAATGAAACCAGCTATTAATGTTGGTCTGTCAGTTTCTCGTGTCGGAGGAGCAGCTCAAGTTAAAGCAACAAAACAGGTTGCTGGAACAATGAAACTTGATCTTGCACAATTCAGAGAACTTCAAGCATTTGCTCAATTTAGTTCAGACCTTGACGAAAAGACCAAGGCTCAGCTTGATAGAGGAGAAAGAGTTAATGCTATCCTAAAACAAGGATGGGACGCACCTCAAAAATTTGAAGAAGAAGTTGTCGTAATCTATGCCGCAGTTAAAGGTTATCTTGATTTGATAAATGTAGATGACATTCAAAAATGGGAAGCATTGTATTTAGAATTTATCAAAAACTCATACTCACACATTTTGAAAAGTATAGTTACTGAAAAAAAATTATTAGATAAAACAGAAAAAGAATTAATTGAAGCTATTAAAACTTTTAACTCAATGAATCCAGAGTTTTCTCTCGAAGTTGAGGAATAATACTTGATCTAAATATGTCTAGTGCTCGTCAAATAAAACAAAAAATAAAGACTGCTAAAAATATTTCCAAAATCACAAAAGCGATGGAAATGGTTTCTGCAAGTAAAATGAGACGTGCACAAATTCAAGCACTAGCTACTCGACCCTACACCCGCGCTTTACAAGAATCTTTATCGACCTTAGCCTCAACTATTAAAACAAATATTCATCCTTTTTTGGTAAGCCATCCTAGTGGTGTCGATGTAGCTATCATTATTTCAACAGATAAAGGTCTTTGTGGAGGATTAAATCTAAATTTATTTAAGTCCACTATTGAATGGCAAAAAAAACATCGAAGTGGAAAACTCATACTTGTTGGTAAAAAAGCTGTCGTTTTTGCAAAAATGTACGGCCTCAATACTTATGCTCAATTTACTGATTTTCCAGACATAATTAGAACCTCTGAAATTCTTCCTATCGCAACTATTATCTCAAAAGAATATTTAAATGAATCTTTCAAATCAGTCTCGATAATTTATATGGATTTTATTAGCACCTTAGTACAAAGAGTTAAAACCATTAATTTGTTGCCATTACCAAAAAATGATGAAACTAATTATTCTGAGTTAGTCTTAGTAAACACAAAAAGTAAAATCGAGTATATTTTTGAACCAAGTCCAGAGGCAATTCTTGATGATTTGCTGAATTATTATTTAGAAAATACTTTATACCAATCATTTCTTGAGGCAAAAGCAAGTGAACACAGTGCTCGTATGGTTGCTATGAAGAATGCTAGTGACAATGCCGGTGAATTAATGAGTGAGTTACAATTACAATTTAATAAATCTAGACAAGCAGGAATTACAAGTGAGCTACTTGATATTACCACTGCTGTTCTTGCACAAAGAATAGATAACTAAGAAGCTAAAAGGAAACTATGAAAGACACACAAACTACCGGCAAAGTCACTCAAATCATTGGCCCAGTTGTTGATATTAAGTTTGAAAAAGATTTGCCTGCAATTTATACAGCTCTTACTATCAAAAGAGAGAGTAAAGACGATTTATATCTCGAGGTTGAACAACAACTTTCGCAGACAGAAGTACGCTGTATTGCTATGGATCTAACTGACGGCTTGAGAAGAGGCGAAACAGTTTATAGCACAAACAAACCAATCACTGTTCCAGTTGGAGAAGTAACATTAGGAAGAATCTTCAATGTTCTTGGTCAAGCAATTGATAATTTAGGCGAAGTTAAGTCAGATAAAACCTCTCCAATTCATAGATCTGCCCCAAAACTAGTAGATTTAGAAACAAAACCTGAAATACTTGAAACAGGTATTAAGGTTATCGACTTAATTGCTCCTTTTTCAAAAGGTGGAAAAGTTGGCGCTTTTGGTGGAGCAGGTGTGGGAAAAACAGTTATTATTCAAGAACTTATTCGTAATATTGCAGAAGAACACCAAGGTCACTCTGTCTTTGCAGGTGTTGGCGAAAGAACCAGAGAAGGCAATGATCTTTATTATGAAATGAAAGAATCGGGCGTGCTTGCTAGTACCGTTATGTGCTTTGGGCAGATGAACGAACCACCGGGCAATAGATTGCGTGTTGCTTTGACCGCTCTTACCATGGCTGAATATTTTCGTGATGAAAAACATGAAGACGTGCTATTTTTTATTGATAACATTTTTAGATTCTCACAAGCTGGAGCAGAAGTTTCAGCCTTATTAGGAAGAATTCCATCAGCAGTGGGTTATCAACCAACTTTAGCCACTGAAATGGCAGCACTACAAGAAAGAATTACTTCTACAAAGAACGGATCTATCACATCTATTCAAGCAATTTATGTTCCAGCTGATGACTATTCTGATCCAGCTCCTGCAACCACTTTTGCCCATATTGATTCAACAATTTCGTTAGACAGAAAATTGTCTGAGCAAGGAATTTACCCAGCTGTCGATCCTTTGACTTCATACTCAAAAATTCTTGAGCCAGCTATCGTTGGAGATGATCATTACAACACAGCTAGAGCAGTACAACAAGTTCTTCAAAGATATAAAGAATTACAAGATATCATTGCCATTCTTGGTATTGATGAACTAAGTGAAGAAGACAAAAAAATTGTTGCCAGAGCAAGAAGAATACAAAAATTCTTATCTCAACCTTTCTTTGTTGCCGAACAATTCACATCTATTCCAGGTGCATATGTCTCTATCAAAGAAACCATTAGAGGCTTTAAAGAAATTTTGGCAGGAAAACATGATTATCTCCCTGAACAAGCATTTTATTTAGTTGGGACCATTGATGACGCTATTAAAAAAGCTGAAACTCTTTAATAATGAAAAAAATACTTTTAACTGTTGTTACTCAAGAAGAGCAGTTATTACAAACCAAAATTGACCAGATCACAGCTCCAACCGTTGAGGGAGAAATAACTATACTTCCTAACCATATTGCGTTATTCAGCAAATTAAAATCTGGTGAACTCAAATATATAGAAGAAAATGAAGAGCATTCATTGGTCATATCAAACGGTTTTATTACTGTTTCTCCTGAGAGCGAGGTTACCGTCATTGTTGACAGCGCAACTCTAGATCGCAATATTAGTGTTTCAAAAGCCGAACAAGCTGTTAGAGACGCCAAAGAAGCCATGACTAAAACCACGGATCAAAGAGAACTCTTGCTGGCTGAGGCATCACTCAAGAGAGCAATGCTTGAAATTCGCATTGCCCAAAAATCAAAAAAATCAAGAATATAATTGTCAAAGAATGTGGTCGAAAAGTCCTAAAACATACTACTTTAGGACTTTTACTCGAGAGATTACCCGCTTGCCGTGTGAAAAAAAACATTTATACTAACAGGTGTTATGAAACTAATTAAACAACAAATTGAATTGACCAAAGAAGGCTTAGACGAACTTCAAACAGAACTAACTGAATTGGTCGAACACAAACTGCCAGCAACAATTTTAAGAGTCACCAAAGCAAGAGAGCATGGTGATTTATCTGAAAATGCCGAATACCACTCAGCCAGAGATGATCAGCAACTTCTCCAAGCTAGAATTGACGAACTTCAAGAAATTGTCAGTAAAGCTAAAGTTATTAAACAAACTAAAAGCAATTTAAAAGTTGGAGTCGGATCAGTTGTTGTAGTTTCAAAGTCAGGCTCCAAAAAAGCAACCACTCTAAAAATCGTTGGTGAATTCGAGGCAGATCCAAAGACAGGCAAAGTTTCAAATGCCTCACCAATGGGAAGTTCATTAATGGGCAAGAAGAAGGATGACAAAATAGTCGTGAAAGCACCTGCGGGAAATATTGAATACAAAATTAAGAAAATAAGCTAAAAAGATAAATTCAATAATTCAAAGCCCCGCTAAAAGCGGGGCTTTTTAGTTACTTAATTAAAAATAAATATAGAAGAGAAATAATGTATAATTGTAAAATCAAACTAAGGAAAATATATGAATAATCAATCATTGCACTGGACAGACAAAATTGCGATTGGAATTCAAAAATGGCAAGAAAAAAACAATATCAAAAACTTGCATGTAGATGATATGAAAACTCCATCGGGAAGAGTTCATACAGGCTCTCTGAGAGGAGTTATTCTTCATGACCTAATAGCAAAAACACTAACCGAAAAAACAAATGAAAAAGTATCTAGTACTTATGTTTTTAATGATATGGATCCAATGAATAATCTTCCTGGATATCTTAATAAAGAAGACTATGACGTTCATATGGGAAAACCATTGTATAAAATACCTACTCCCGAATTAAACAAGTCTGGAATTGATTTTAAAAATGCTTCAAAAGCAGAAGTTGAGGAATTTAAAAATGCCAAAAGCTTCGGAGAATTCTATGCTATCGACTTTATTCACGCATTTAGAAAATTAGGATGTGATCAAAAAATTATATGGAGTCATGAACTGTATGAATCTGGAAAAATGGATGAGCAAATTAAAACTGCTCTAAACAAAGTTGAGTCTATAAAAAAAATCTATAAAGAAATTGCTGATTATGATTTACCAAACAATTGGTATCCATTTCAAGTAATTTGTGAGAAATGTGGCAAAGTTGGAACCACACTAACAACAAGTTGGGATGGCAAAAAAGTAACATATGAGTGTCAACTTGATAAAGTAAAATGGGCCAAAGGCTGTGGATATAAAGGAGAAATAAGTCCTTTCGGAGGTACTGGAAAACTTTTATGGAAAGTTGACTGGCCAGCTCACTGGAAAACAATGGGCGTCACTATTGAGGGTGCTGGTAAAGATCATAATTCTGCAAGTGGATCTAGAGATATGGCCGATGCTCAATTAAAAAAAGTCTTTGATTATCCTCTTTTGTTTAATATTCCTTATGAATGGATATTGATAAGAGGTGCAAAAATGAGTTCTAGTAAAGGAGTTGGAACCTCGGCAAGAGAGTTCGTCAATCTTTTTCCTCCACAAGTAGGAAGATTTTTATTTGCTAGCAAAAACTATAATCAAGTTATAGACTTCGATCCACAAGGAGAAACTATCCCAGATCTCTATGATGAATATAACCAAGCAGCAAGAATTTTTTGGGACCAAGAAAAAGGTGATAAAAGAATGGGAAGAGCGTTTGAATTATCTCAAATTGGTAAGATACCAAAAAGTGAGTTTTTACCACGTTTTAGAGATGTTGCTTTGTGGATGCAGTATCCCGAACTTAATTTAGTTAGTGAGTTTGAAAAAATTAAAGGTTCTTCTTTGACAGATATTGAAAAAAATACTTTAGAAATTACAAAAAAATATGCCCAAATTTGGATTGACAGATATTCTCCAAATGAATTTCAACTAACAGCATCAGAAAGCACTCCGATAGAGTCAGTTACTCTAAATACTGATCAACTTAGCTATTTAGAAGAAGCAATAAAGCTTGTTAACTCACGAGAGTGGCCAGATCCTCAAAACTTGCAGCAAGAATTATTTAATTTGTCTAAAAAAGGTATTGGAGCAAAACAAGCTTTTCAGAGCATTTATCTTGCTTTCTTGGGAAAAACCTACGGTCCAAGAGCAGCATGGTTCTTACTAAATACCAATAAAAAGATTTTAAACTCTAGAATATCTGATATTGAGAAACTCAAGAAGTCCAAAGAAAAAGAAGATTTCTTATTTGATATTTTTGACCAACCAGAAATATTTTCTATTGATAAGAATTTTGAGGAAAAATATCCATCGGCAACTATCGGTATAGCTATCATGGATGGAGTAAATATTGAAAAAATTAATAAAGAACTAGAAAAAGAAAAAGAGAGCCTCATAAATAATGTTAAGGATTTAACTCCAAAAGAAGTCCAAGATAATAAAGAAATAAATAGCTATAGAAAAATATATGAAGAAATGGGTATTGATTGGAATAAAAGAAAATCTAGCCCTGCTGCACTCTTAATCAGAGCATCTCAAGGTAAAGGCATTGCCAATATTAACACTTGTGTGGATGCATATAACCTAGTAGTTATGAAAAACCGCATATCTGCTGGAGCATTTGATTTTGACCAATTTGAATTCCCTACCATTTTAAAAGAGGCTAAAGGAGGAGAAAATATTAAAGTGATAGGAGAAAATGATCCGATTGAACTAAAAAAGGGAGAAGTTTGTTATTTTGATCAGAATGGACCATACAATATGGATTATAATTTTAGAGACGCAAAAAGAACCAGTGTTACAAAAGATACAAAAAAACTCTTAATAAATGTAGAGGGAATTAACAGTATTTCAAGAGAACAAGTTGAAAAGAGTTTGAAAGAGGTAATTGATATTATACAAAAATATTGTGGCGGTGAAGTTATAACTGCTGGAATAGTAAAAGCTAAAAAATAAAGGAAATTGTTGTGTCGCTACCTTCTAAAGAAAAATCCACCGAACTTCTCAAAAAGTATATCAAAGATGAATCATTAATTAATCATAGTGAAATGGTCGCACTTGCAATGCAGGAATATGCAAAACTTCTTGGTGAAAACGAAGAACTTTGGTATCACACAGGATTACTACATGACCTTGACTGGGAAATGTTCCCAAACGAACATCCAAACAAAGCACTCAAAGATTTATTAGGTGATTATCCTCAAGAAATGCATAACGCAATTGCTGCTCATGCTCCAAATAGAACTAGTAAATCTCCACAAACAACGTTAGAAAGATATCTGTTTGCCTGCGATGAAATTTGTGGATTTATGAACGCTGTCTCAATTTTGCGCCCAACAGGATTTGAGGGTATGAAGCCAAAATCAATTAATAAAAAGCTAAAAACCAAAGCGTTCGCAGCGAATGTGAGTAGAGAAGACATCGCTCAAGGCTTGGAACTAATAGGTAAGTCTGCTGACGAACATTTTTCATTTTTAATTGAGGTTTTTAATTCTAAATAAGCTTATAAAGCAATAATTTTGTAAGAAAAAAGATATAAACTATAGCTTAATCATGGAATCTCAAATAATATACTCACTAACTAAGAACTTCGAAAACGTCTCTTATAAAACAGAGGAAGGAGTAGAATTCTGGCTAGCCAGAGATCTTCAGAAATTACTTGGATACTCTAAGTGGAATAACTTTATTAGTGTAATAGATAAAGCAAAGTTAGCATGTAAAAATTCTCAAGAAAATATTTCCAATCATTTTGCCGAGGTCGGTAAAACGATCAAAATGCCAAAAAATGCATCAAGAAATATAAATGATGTTATGCTAACCAGATATGCTTGTTACTTGATCGCGCAAAATGGAGATAGTAAAAAAGAAGAAATCGCCTTCGCTCAAACTTATTTTGCCCTGCAAACAAGAAAAGCAGAAATTATAGAACAAAAAATTCTAGAATCCGAAAGGGTAAATGAAAGAAATAAATTAAAAGAAACTGAAAAAGAATTATCTAAAATCATTCTTAAACAAACAAGAAGTAACGAAAATTTTGCTCTAATAAGAAGCAAAGGAGATCATGCTCTTTTCAATAAAAGTACTCAGCAAATGAAAAATAAATGGAAAATTAAAAATAAACCTCTTGCTGATTTCATGCCAACAATCCTGTTAAAAGCAAAAGATTTTGCTACTGAAATTACTATTTTTAATACTAAAGATAAATATTTGAGCTCAGAAAAACAAATTTCAAACGAACATATCACAAACAATAAAACAGTTAGAAAAACTCTTGTCTCAAGAGGAATTATCCCTGAGAACTTACCTCCAGAATCAGATGTAAATAAAGTTGAAAGAAAACTAAACTCAGATAGTAAAAAATCTCTCAAGAATAAAATTACTTTCAACAATTCTAAAAAATAATTAATATCCAAAGAATGATACAATAAAACCCTATGCTAGACATCAACTACATCCGCACAAATTCAGAAAAAATAAAGACTGCTTGCAAAAATAAGCAGCTCGATGCTTCAATCGTGGATCAACTACTTGCAACAGATCTCAAAAGACGAGAGCTTCAAGTTCAAGTAGATGATCTTAGAAAAAAAAGTAATGAACATGTTGAGATAATAAAGAAAGCAGTTCAGGCTGGAAATAAGCCAACTCCTGAACAAATCGCTAAAGGAAAAGAAATAAAAACTGAAATTCAAAAATACGAACCAGAACTTAAAGAAGTCCAAGAAGAATACAAAAAACTAATGTTTCAAGTTCCAAATGTGCCAGCTCAAGATGTTCCAGTTGGAAAAGATGAATCCGGGAATGTTGTCCAAAGAGAAGTTGGTGAAAAACCAAAATTTGATTTTGAACCAAAAGAACATTACGAATTAATGGAAAACTTGGGATTACTCGACACCAAACGAGCTGTCAGAGTTGGCGGCTTTAGATCTTATTTTTTAAAAAATGATGCTTTGTTATTAGAACAGGCAGTACTAAATTACGCTCTAAAACTTCTCAGTGAGGCTGGTTTTACTCCAATGTCTGCTCCAATTCTTGTCAACGAAGAAGTAATGTGGGGAACTGGATATTTGCCATGGGGCAATGAGGATCATTACAAAACTCAAGATGATCAATTTTTAGCAGGAACTGCTGAAGTAGCTCTAACTGCATATAGAATGGGAGAGACCCTGAATGAAAAAGAGCTGCCTTATAAAATGTGTGGCTTGTCTCCTTGCTTTAGAAAAGAAGTTGGTACCTATGGAAAAGATACAAAAGGAATTATTAGAGTCCACCAATTTAACAAAGTCGAACAAGTTGTTTATACAATAGCCGATGAGGAAGAAACAAGAAAATGGCATGAGAAAATGACTGAATTTTCTGAAACCTTACTCAATAATTTAGGCTTACCATACCAGGTTCTTTTAATGTGTACCGGAGATATGGGAGCAGGACAGCGTAAAAAATATGATATCGAAACATGGTTTCCTGGACAAAATAAATACCGCGAAACACACTCAGCAAGTTATTTTAATGACTTTCAAGCACGAAGACTTAATATTAAATATCAAGCCAAGGATGGTACGACTAAATACGTCTATACTTTGAACAATACTATGGCAGCAACACCTAGACTTTTGGGAGCTATAATCGAAAACTATCAACAAAAAGATGGCTCAATAAAAGTTCCTGACGTCTTGCAACCATACCTTGGAAAAGATACCATTAAAAACTAAAAGGTTGATAATTCAACTAATATTACTTGTACAATTAAAAATAAAATATATATAATAGGATGCCTGACGAACCAGAAAAACTATGTTTAAATTTCTAAAAACCTTATTTGATGAAAACAAAAAAACCATTGATAAATACAATGTAATCGTTGAGCAAATAAACTCATTTGAACCAGAAATAAAAAAACTTACAGATAAAAAACTCGCAGCACAAACAAATAAATTTAGAAAAACTATCGCTGAAGAGTTTGAAGCTGGAAAGTCTGAAGAAGACATTTTGACCTCAATTCTCCCAGAGGCATTTGCAACTGTTAGAGAAACTTCCAGAAGAGTTATAGGAATGCGTCATTACGACGTTCAACTTTTAGCAGGAATCGCACTTCACTACAGTAATATCACAGAACAAAAAACAGGTGAGGGGAAAACCTTAACAGTTACCGCTTCTTTATACCTCAACTCACTTCTTGGAAAAGGTGCTCATTTAATTACCGTCAATGACTATCTTGCAGAACTTGGGTGCGGTTGGATGGGACCAGTTTATGAATTCTTAGGACTTACTACTTCGGTAATTGTTCACGAACACTCCAAAAAATATAATTCTTCTATAGATAGTGAGGAACGTGGCGACGAACGTCTTGAACACTTTGAGGAAATTTCTAGAAGAGATGCCTATGCCACAGACATTACCTATGGAACAAACAATGAGTTTGGTTTTGATTATCTAAGAGATAACATGGTTCAGACTCAAGAAAAAATGGTACAAAGAGTAAATAATGCTCACCACTATGCAATTGTTGATGAAGCTGACTCAATTTTAATTGACGAAGCAAGAACTCCTTTGATTATTTCTGCGCCCGATGCAGAACCAACCAGAAAATATGTTGAATACTCAAAAATGATCACTTCCTTAACTGGAAATGTTGATTATATCGTTGATGAAAAAGCAAGAACGGCAACATTGACTGATTTAGGTGTCAAAAGAGTTGAACAAAAAATTGGCGTATCAAATCTTTACGAAGAGAGTTTCGACACCATTCATCACATTGAATCCGCGCTCAAAGCAAAAGCCTTATTTTTCAGAGACAAAAATTACGTTGTCAAAGAGGGTGAAGTTATTATCGTTGATGAGCACACCGGTAGATTAATGTATGGAAGAAGATATTCAGATGGTTTACACCAAGCAATTGAAGCTAAAGAAGGAGTTAAGATCCAACAAGAATCAAGAACCTTGGCAACAATTTCAATCCAAAATTACTTTAGACTCTACAAAAAACTCAGTGGTATGACTGGAACAGCTCTAACAGAATCTGAAGAGTTCAACGAGATCTATCATATCAATGTTTTAGCAATTCCAACCAACGTCGAAGTCATTAGAACTGACAAACCCGATGTTGTCTACAAAACTACTTCAGCAAAATACTCGGCAATTATTAGAGAAATTCAAAAAATTACTGAAACCGGACAGCCAATTATGGTGGGTACAAAATCAATTGAAAATAATCACATAATCTCAAATTTTTTAAAGAAGAAAAAAATAACTCATACTATCCTGAACGCAAAGAACCATGAGAAAGAAGCTTTTATTATCGCTGATGCTGGAAAAATTGGTGCCATAACAGTTGTTACTAATATTGCTGGTCGTGGAGTTGATATCGTTTTAGGAGGTTCTAAACCAGAACTAAAAGACTACAGAAAAACTAAGTTATCAAAAGAAGCACCTTCAAAAGAAGATCTAGCCAAAGCCAAAGAATTTGGAATATCTCTGCCGCCATTGGTAAATCCAAGTAATTATAAACTTAAAGAATACTCTAAAGCCTTAAATGATTGGAAGAAGGAACATCAGGATGTTGTTAGCGCCGGCGGACTCTACATTTTAGGCACAGAAAGACATGAATCTCGTCGTATCGATAATCAGCTCAGAGGCCGTTCTGGAAGACAAGGAGATCCTGGAGCATCGCAGTTTTTTGTTTCACTTGAAGATGAAATCATGAGAATTTTTGGTGGTGAGCAGATTGCCAAAGTTATGGACTTTCTCAAGATTGAAGAGGATCAGCCGATAGAACATTCTATGATTGGAAAATCTATTGAATCAGCACAAGTCAAGGTTGAAGGCTTTTTCTTTGATCAAAGAAAAAGATTAGTCGAGTTTGATGACGTCATGAATCGACAAAGAGATATTATTTATAAGAGAAGAAAAAGACTCTTAGTTCAGTCAGAAGATAAAGAGGGCAGCAAAGTTTTGAGCGAACAAATTGGCAAATATATTGATAATGAAATATCTTCGATAGTTACTCAATTTGCTCCAGAAGGTTACACTCAAGAAGAATATAGATCCTTAATAAAAGAATTTAGCAAATTAATTCCTTTTGACCACGCTTCACAAGACCAATTGGTAAAAAATATTTCTGAAATTACCGAGCCAATTGAACTCATAGAGAAACTTTCAAAAGTGGCTCATGAAACTTACCAAGCAAAAGAAAAAGCTGTCGGTGAAGATCAAATGAGAATGTTAGAAAAAATTGTCACACTTTCAACCTTGGATGAAAAGTGGATGGATCATCTAGACTCAATGGACTCATTAAAACAAGGTATCTGGTTAAGAGGTGATAAAAGAACAGTGCTTTCAGAATATAAAAAAGAAAGTTTTACAATGTTTGAAGAATTAATTCAAAACATTGAATCAACTATTACAAATAAGATTTTTAGAGTGCAATTCACAACAAATAGACCAATTCCTGTAAGATCAATCTTAGAAAATGCAGTTGAAACTAAACCAGAATTAGCTAGCAATTTGTCTAGTGTAATTTCTACTTCAAAAACTCCTGAAAACAGACCAAATAACGTCAAGGGATCTCTTGGAGATTTGGCTGCAGCTATGGGATCGGTGGCGAGCTCTAGTTCCATTAATCAAAAAGCAAACACTGCCACTGCTGCCATAAAAATCAAAAGAAATGATCCTTGTCCTTGCGGAAGCGGCAAAAAATATAAAAAATGTGGTCTGATTGGTGCTCCGGAACATAGAGGAGGTTAAGTATATGAATAATATTAGTCAAATATTGTCCGAAATAAAATTAGAAGAAGAGCGTAATTTAAATTTTCTCCATTTAACTGCAAATGAAAATCAGATGAGCAACACAGCTCGCTCATTTTTGGGATCAAAAATTTGTGAACGGTATTTTTTTGGGGCTGGCGAGAACGACATTGTTGATTTTGGTCATTTAACCGCCCTCGGATTTAAAGGAGTAGCAAATCTGGTTACTACAGCTGAAAATGCGGCAAAAGAAATGTTACATGCATCTAGTGTAAATCTGAATGTTCTCTCGGGAGTCCATGCCATGATGTCAGCAATTCTCTCTACAACAAACCCAGGAGATGCTGTTATGACAGTACCTCTAGAATATGGTGGACATTTTGCAACTAAAAAAATCGTTGAAGTAATGGGAAGAAAACATACCTACGCTGAGTATGACCTAGAAAATCTAAAATTTGATACTAAAAAAATTGCCAAGAAATTCAAAGAAGAAAATATAAAAGCATTATATTTAGATGTCTCTTACTATCTAAATCCACACAATTTAAAAGAAATTAGAGAAGCAATTGGAGATCAAGCAATTATTATCTATGATGCAAGTCATACAATTGGTCTAATGATGGGTCAGCAATTTCAGTCTCCTCTGGATGAGGGTGCTGATGTAATATGCGCAAACACACACAAAACATTACCAGGACCTCATAAGGGAATGATAGCATTCAAAGATGAAGAACTCGCAAAAAATGCTAATGCTATTATCAATAAATGCCTTTACTCAACACCACATATTACTCATCTGATTGCACTTGCCATTACAATATTAGAAATGAAAGAGTTTGGCATTGAATATGCTAAACAAATAATCAAAAACTCTAACGCTATTGCTGAGGCATTTGTTAAATTAGGTTATGAAGTCAGAAAAGCAAATACAGGAAGATATTCAGAGAATCATCAGGTGCATATATTTATTGATGACAAAGGTGAGAAACTTCCGATGTATCAAAATTTAATTAATAATAATATATCTACTAATTTTGAAAATACTGAGTTAACCACTAACCTTAAAATGTACATTAGATTAGGAACTGCCGAAATTACTCACAGAGGAATGAAAGAACAAGAAATGATAATTATTGCAGATCTTATTGATAGAGCTATTAAAGGGCAAGATGTTAAACAGAAAGTTTTAGAATTAAATTCAAATTTTACTAAAATAATGTACTCCTTTGACAAAAATTAGACTTACCACCCAGTCTGATATAAAATAACTCCATGAAACTAATTTCTGGATCTTCAAACAAACCACTAGCTAAAAGTATTGCTAACAAGCTTGGGATAAAAATTGTAAATGTTGATATATCAAAGTTTGATAATGGTGAAAAGAAAGTTGCAATTGCTGGAAATCTTCATGGTGAGAATGTCTGCTTAGTTCAATCATTTTCTAACCCAGTTGACGAGAATATTATTGAGTTTTTATTATTAGCAGACGCTTTAAAAAGAATGGGGGTTCGCCATATAAATTTGGTTTTACCATGGATGGGTTACTCACTACAAGATAAAGTTTTTGCAAATGGTTCACCAATCTCCGCAAAAGTAGTCGCTGATCTAATTTCTAATTCTGATGTTAAAAGAATTTTCCTTTTAGATCTTCACAATACAAGTATTCCAGGATTTTTCTCAAAACCTGCTCATCATGACTCTGCGATTGATCTTTTTGCTGATTACGCCAAAGCAAACTTCAAACAGGAGAATACAATTATAGTTAGTCCAGACTTCGGAGGACTTAAACGCGCAAGAGTTTTTGCTGATAAATTAAACTTAGACTTAGTAAATATTGACAAACACCGAGATTATAAAACTGGTAAGGTCACTCCTATGGGTTTAACCGGAGATGTTACTGATAAAATTTGCATCATTTACGATGATGTCATTAATACTGGAGGAACAGTTGTAGAAGTTGCTAAGTACTTAAAAGAAAAAGGTGCGAGCGAAGTTCATTTTCTAATCACCCATGCTTTGTTTGCAGGTAACGCGATAAATCTTATGGAAAATGAAAATATTGATACTATAGTGATCACAAACTCTATTAATCATGACTCACTTCCAAGTAAAGTTAAAGTATTAGACTGCGCGTCTATTTTTGAAAATAATTTAAGGAAATGGCTTTAAGAAGTCGCATTAAAGGATATTATGGCAAAAAGAAATCTAACACCAAAATCTGAAAACATGAGTAAGTGGTATACCCAAGTTATCCAACAAGCCAAACTTGCTGATTACTCACCAGTTAAAGGTTGTATGGTTTTTAGACCTAACGGTTATGGAATTTGGGAAAATATTCAAAAAAGCTATCAACAATTACTCGATAAAATGGAAGTAAAAAATGCTTATTTTCCAATCTTTATTCCAATGTCATTCTTGGAAAAAGAAGCAGATCACATCGAAGGCTTTGCTCCAGAATTAGCAATTGTCACTCATGCGGGCGGAGAAGAATTAGCAGAAAAACTAGTAATTCGACCAACCTCAGAAACAATTATGTATGACATGTATAGTAAGTGGGTGCAATCGCATCGAGATTTACCAATTAAAATCAACCAATGGAATAATGTGGTCAGATGGGAAAAAAGAACGAATTTTTTCCTCAGAACTACCGAGTTTTTGTGGCAAGAAGCTCATAGTGCACACGCTAACAAGCAAGAAGCGATAGATTTAATGTACGAAGCACTTGCATCCTATCGAGAAATTGCTGAAGATTATTTAGCTATTCCGGTAGTAACTGGAAAAAAAAGTGAATCAGAAAAGTTTGCTGGCGCAAACCTCACCACTACAATTGAAGCCATGATGCCTGATGGAAAAGCTTTGCAATCAGGAACTAGTCATCATCTTGGTCAAAATTTTTCTAAAAAAGATGCTTTTAACATTTCCTTTCAAAATAGCGAAGGCCAAACTGAATACGCATGGCAAAACAGTTGGGGACTATCAACTAGAATAATTGGTGCAATTATCATGACTCATGGAGATGATGATGGAGTAGTAATGCCACCAAAAGTTGCTCCAACTCAAGTTGCTATTGTTGCAGCCTCTCAAGATAAAGATATTATTGCCAAGGTTAAAGAAATTAAAAAACAATTACAAGATGCGGATATTAGAACAGCGTCAGATATTTCTTCAGAAACTTCTCTTGGTTGGAAACTTAACGACACCGAACTTACTGGAATTCCAGTTACATTAATTGTCGGAAAACGAGAACTGGAAAACGGTAAACTTACTGCTAATATTCGTTTTACTAAAACGAAACAAAAAGTATCACTTGAAAATTTAATTGATAATGTCAAAAAAATTCTTGACTCAATTCAATCTGAAATGTTCAAAAAAGCTTTAGAAAGAACAAAAGAGTTGACACATTCAGTCGAAAATTATGATGACTTTAAGAAAATCATGTTGGGAGATCGTGGATTCATTAAAGCCTTCTGGTGTGAAAACGAAGATTGTGAGAAAGCTATTAAGGAAGAAACCAAAGCTACCACTCGCTGTCTGCCTTTTACTGACAACAAAGGATTAGTCAAAGAAGAAGATGGCGTCTGTATTAAGTGTGGTAAAAAGGCTACTCATCGTTGGCTCTTTGCACAGGCTTATTAAATAGAATGCATGTATTTGCTAAATTAATGTTTAAATAAGTAAGCCTCAGCGAGTTCTGCTTTAGCAGAAAGTCAAAGAGCGTAGCTTACGTTTTAAATATTAATTTAGCAAACTTGAGACAATTTATCTTAACGACCTTATGCCCGACACCTACAAGAATATTATTTTTACCAAACACGCCATTGAAAGAATGAACAAGCGTTCAATTTCTAAAGATAAAATTTGGCAAGTAATTAATCACCCAGATAAAACTTTTAATGAAAGCTCTAGCAATGAAAAAGGAGTAACTAAAAAATTTATCAAGGAAACTGGAGACAGGAAGTATCAAGTAATTGCAACTTACTTACCTAATGAACAAAAACATCTAGTTATTTCTACTTGGGTCAGAGGTGAAGACGATAAACAAAGCATCATTTGGTTAATAATCACATTGCCATTTAAAATCATTTGGTGGTTAATAAAAAAACTTTTTAGTAAGTCAGTTCATTGACGCAAAAGTTGCAATAATTATTACGCAAGAAATATGCAATATTCTATCTTATATAATATTTAGCTCTCTATCTGGAGTTTATGTTATATAACTAGACATCAATGCTTTTTACTTCTATGATTTTCTAGATATTTTCGTATATTACTAATACATCCCGGTGAGGATAACCCACTGCGAAATCTCTATTTAAACTTGTTTTAAATATGAACTTCGCGGTGGGTTTTTTTATTCAGCGCCAAGTTACAAACCGAAACACCAAGTGATATACTACATCTTATGGAAAGACAGTTAATTATCACTCATCACGCTCCTGATATTGACGCCATTGGAGCCGTTTGGATACTCAAAAGATTTGACTTAGATAAATATGCGGATGCAAAACTTGCCTTCACAAATCCTGGCGAAACCATCTCTATGGATGCTGCGAAAGATTTAGGCTTTGAACTTCATAACACTACTCATGTTGATACTGGCTTAGGTAGATTTGATCATCATCAAGCTGATAAAGGAATTCAGAGACTAAGCGCCACTATGCTTGTTCGTGATTATGTTATCTCCAAAAATTTGAGCTTAGAAAACGATGAAGCCCTAAATATAATCAGTGAATATATTACTCAGATAGATCATTTTGAAGAAATTTATTGGCCTGACGCTGGATCAGATAGATATGAATTTATGATCCATGAACTGATAAGAGGAATTGAGTTTGTCGATCCTCATAATGACGAATCCCAAACTCAGTTTGGATTAACTTGTTTGGATAGTGCATACGCAATCTTGACTCAGCACGTTAAAGCTAAAGAAATTATTGCTGAAAAAGGTGATGAATTTTATATAGATGATATTAAATGCTTAGCACTTGAAACCAGAAATGATGACACAATAAAAATTGCCCAAAAACAAGGTTTCGAGCTGGTGATTCGTAAAGACAAAAAACTTGGTAATATTAGAATCAAAGTTAGACCAGACAGCAAATTAAATTTAGCACCTTTGTATGAATTAATTAAAACTATTGACAAAAAAGCCACCTGGTATAACCATCCTGACGGAAAAATGCTATTAAACGGCACAAAAAAACATCATAATCAAATTCCAAGTAAATTAAGTATTAATGAAGTTATTAAACTTGCAAAAACATCCTTATCAAAGAAAGCAAAAAATGAAGAATAATTGTATCTTTTGTCTAATTGCAAAAGGAGAAATACCATCTCATCAAATTTGGTCGGATGAAAAACATCTAGCATTTTTATCTATATTTCCAAATACTGAGGGTTTTACAGTCGTTGCCCCAAAAGAACATTATGGAAGTTATGCTTTTGAACAAAATGATAATGTTTTGAAAGACTTAATTATCGCAACCAAAAAAACTGCAAAAATTTTAGATAATTATTTTGAAGATGTTTCCAGAACCGGAATGTTTTTCGAAGGATTTGGAGTTGATCATCTACATGCAAAACTTTTTCCCATGCACGGAACCGGAAACTTAAGTGAATGGAAACCAATTGAAAGTAAAAAGAACACTACATACTTCGAACAATATCCAGGATTTTTGTCTTCTAATGATTCATCGCCAGCAGATAATGAAAAATTAGCCAAGTTAGCAGAGGCTATCAGACAAAGCGAACTGCATAATTAATGTTACAAGGTGAATGGCGATAGCCAGAGAGGGTACCCTGGGGTACAAGGTGAATGGCGATAGCCAGAGAGGGTACCCTGGGGTATAATACAATCCTTGTCTTGATAAATAATCATAATTGAAATCAAAACACATTTGGAGAGGAGGTGAGTAAGAATGCCTATCATAATAAAAGCAAAAGCTGGCGATAGCACTCACGATATAATTAAAAAATTTAAAAAAGCAGTTGTTAATTCTGATATTGTTCAGAAAACAAGAGATAGGAAATATTACATCAAACCTTCTCAAGAAAGAGCTGTTAAAAAAACAGAACTAAGAAGACTTAGAAAACGCTCTAGAAGTTTGAAGAAAATGAAAAATATTTCTCAAACTGCGCTACAAAGAATTAGCGAGAGACTAAGTAAATAATTTTTTAAAATATAATTTTTTTTATAAAAATCTAATAATTAGGAGTTGGGATTACCTTTTACCTTAGCTCTAATATCAAATTCCCATTGATCACCAGAACTGGTGTCAAAACTTTTTGAGTTTGTCATTGAATAAAAATTAATCAAATGATTACTTAGCGTCTCTTCTATTTCTTTTTTCTCCTGATTCAAATCTCCAATAACCAATTTTAAAGAAGTTGCTTGAGGATCACTATTTATTTTTGACTTTCTTTCTTTTACTTGCTCATTCATCACATTCACTTCATTTTGAACTTCCTGCAATGGAGCATCATTTTCAAAAAGACTCTTAAAACTCTCTCGCTTTTCTTTTAGCTCATTTTTTACTCTTGTTAACTCGTTTGCATTTCTTTCAATAATACTTTGTAAATGACTAAGTGTATCAGCAAGTTCGTCAGATGCCTTGACCTCATCATCAGTGCTTGAGCCAGAAGTACCCACATTACTTTTCCCTGCTTGTGCTAGGGCAGAGATAGCAAGATCCTCGCCGCTCTCTAATTTTTTATCATCATTATCGTTCATATCTACCTTTCGTATGAACCCACTTTAACTCATTAAAAGAATAGACTCAATATGTAAACCAATGACTTGGCGTGTATACTATAACTATTAAAAAACATATTTAGGAATACGATTTCATGAAAAAATCCACTAAAATAGTGGCGACAATCGGACCTGCTACTGAAACAAAAGAAATAATGATGGATTTAATCAATGCCGGCATGAATGTCGCTAGATTTAATACCAAGCATGGAACAATTCAGTGGCACCAAACTACAATTGCAAGAATGGTAGAAGTTGCAGCTGAAATGAAAAAGCCAATCGCAATTTTACTGGACTTACAAGGACCTGAAATTAGAATTACTCTTCCAACAAATGAACCATTTGAAGTAAAAATTGGTGATAATGTTACTTTTACCTCAGATGAAACAACTAAGAATCCTAAAACCCCAATCATTCCCCAAATAGTTGTTGATAGTCTAGATATTGGTAGTCAAATATCAATTGATGATGGTTTAGGTGAATTTGAAATAATTGAAAAAGATACTACTAGTTTTGTAGCAGTTGTAAAAGGTAATTTCAAAATTGGCCAACGAAAAACATTAAACACTCCTGGAAAAATTATCAATCTCCCTTCGTTAATTGAAACAGATTTTCAGCAACTTGATGGAGCTGACAACGATCATATAGACTTCATAGGACTCTCATTTGTCAGAAACAAACAAGACATAATAGATTTAAGAAGCGAATTGGATAAAAGAAATCTTACTGCTGATATTGTGGCAAAGATTGAGAATCAATCAGCAATCGAAAATTTTGATGAAATATTAGAAGAAGCAGATGCAATTATGGTTGCCAGAGGTGATTTGGCAGTTGAAGTTCCATTTGAAGAATTATCTCATTGGCAAAAAGTTTTAATTCACAAATCTAGAGAGGCAGGAAAACCAGTAATAACTGCAACTCAAATGCTAAAATCTATGGTCGAGAATCCAAGACCAACAAGAGCTGAGGTATCCGACGTTGCAAATGCAATCTACGACGGCACAGATGCTGTAATGCTTTCAGAAGAAACCACAATTGGAGCATATCCAATTAAAGCAGTAGAAACCCAAGCTAAAATTGCAGCTTTCAATGAAACTTTTGCCGAAGCAAAACCAATTAGAACTTCTGATTTTGACAGTACTGCCTATATTGCTCATTCTGCTGTTTCACTATTAGAAATTTCTTCAATAGAAGATAATGACATAATGATAGATAAAATTATTTGTTTAACTGAAACTGGAAGAACAGCAAAATTGATTTCAAGATTTAGACAAAACGTTCCTATCCACGCAATCACAAGTAATGAGCAAACATTTAAAAAACTAAATCTTGTTTTTAATGTTACTCCACATATAATTAAATTATCTGGCAACTCTTTACTAGAAAATTCCGAAAAATTGGTGGAAGAACTAAAAAATAATAATATCGTAAAATCTGGTGAAAATGTACTTTTAGTGCATGGAAAATACTGGATAAAGCAAGGTTTAACAAATACATTATCAATTATTCAAATTCCTTAACTGGAAGAGAGGTTATTATGGGAAAGAAATCAGGAAGTTTTTTATCACTATTAACAGGTATCGCTTTAGGAGCTGCGGCTATATTTTTTTCAAAAGCCGAAAATAGAGATAAAACAAAAAAATTAGCAAAAGAAACAGTTGAGAAAGCAAAAGTTGAAGTAAACAAAGCCGCAACAAAAGCTAAAGTTGTTACTAAAAAAGTAACTTCTAAAGGCAAGAAGATCAAAAGCAAAATTAAATCAGACGTAAAAGAGATTAAGAAAATCGCTGCAGCAAAAAAATAACTAATTTATTGTCGGCGCTAATATTTATACCAATCTTTAAGTTTTTGGTCTATTGATCCGTCATAGAATTGCTCTATGTATTCCTTTTGCGTTTGATTTCCAAGTAAATATTTTAGACTTCTAATATTAACAAAAATTCTCGGTATAAAGTTTATAAAAGCAAAAAGGGCTAAAAGAATCAATATTTTATTGTTTGTTAGCTTGGAATTGAAAGTTTTTAAAACTGAAATTTCAAGAATCAGCATTGATATAAATCCCGATATAGCATATCTTGTGGATACGGGTGGTAAATACCACCATATCAGCCATTGTGAAATTGAAAAAACAAATAAAATCAATAATCTTTTGTTTCTAAATATCTCCTTTATTTTAAAAACCACTGGTATTAATAGTATTGAAATTAACGGTGAAACATAATCTCTGGCAATAATTAATTTAAATGGAGAAAACAATAATAATACCGTACGATCGAAAATGTATTTAATGAAGTTATCCTGACCGCCAATTTCCGATAATTTTTGTAAGTGAACTGAAAATGAATAAAATGGATTTCCTGTTATTGAATATGAATTTAAATAAAAATATGCCGGAATAATGAGTGGGAAGAGCAAAACAGAAACTAAAATTAATCGCGAAATAAGATTTTGAAATTTAGAAAATATCTTTTCAGACGATTTTATAAAAATATATAGATATGCTGGCAACAAAAATATTGAAAATAGTTTTGTTGCTAAACTTGCACTAAATGAAAAAACAGATCTAAAACTGTCGCTAATATTATTTGATTTTATGCTCTTTATAAGAAAATAGATTGCCAATATTTCCCAAAAAGCTTTTGCTACATCGACATAAAAACTAGAGGATTGCCAAGAAATTACTTGAAAAGTAGATACCAAGATAATGATTCCAAGTGAAAGTTTGAAATTAAAAAATATTCTTGATAATTTGTAAGTTGCAAATATAAGTCCGGTAGCAAAAAAGTAAGCTATAACTTTTGTTCCAGTTTCACCAGAAAAATAATAGCCAACTAAAAAGAACATATCGGAAAATAGGGGGTTTAGTGATTGATAAAACTCTGGAGAAAAAATTATTGAGCCATTTTTAAGAATGCCATCAACAACAGGTAAGTGATACCAAACAGCATCAAAACCAGTTTCAGGCACTAAAATTTGTATGAAGTGCGAAAGCCAAATAATGATCAAAAAATTAATTAGGTGGTGTTTTTTTATTTCAAACATTAACGATATTCTAACAGACAAAACCCACACTTTAAAAATTTGCTTGAGAGAATTAGAATAATTTGGTTTATAATATAACCCCATGATGGGCGCCAATAGCTCAGTGGATAGAGCAACTGCCTTCTAAGCAGTAGGTCCCTGGTTCGAGTCCAGGTTGGCGCACTTGAAGATTTAACCTGGTGTTTGTAGCTCAGTTGGTTTAGAGCGCCGCTCTGTGGCAGCGGAGGTCGCGGGTTCAAATCCCGTCAGACACCCAAAGGATTGATTTATCAAGATAAAATTAATGCTATTATTTTATTTTCAACCTACTCAAAGTAATCAATGTCGGTATAATATACATACCTATGTATAATTGGAACACAGACACCACTAGACTTAAAAAAAATACCCCTAAGTATGATAAGTTTGTGTTAGAACAACAAATTAACTTTGGTCTAAATAACACTAAAATTTCGCTAGAAAAACTAAAAAAGCACTGGGATCAACTTGATATTGACAAAACAAAAAGAAATTATCTTAAAAAGATAGTATGGAATCAATCCTAACTAAGCAACAAAAACAAGCTCTTTCCTTGATAGCAAATACCAATCTTGCAACTCAGTTTTACTTTTCTGATGGTACTGCTTTATCTCACTATTATCTACAACATAGATACTCAGAAGACTTAGATTTTTTCAATCAAGAAGAATTTGATCCACAGAGTATTACAGTTTTACTCAAAAAACTTCAAAAGAAACTAGATTTTGAATCATTCGATTATCAAACTAGTTTTAATCGAAACCTATATTTTTTGAGATTCAAAGATAACTACATTCTCAAACTTGAGTTCACTTATTATCCATTTGCGCAAGTGGAACAGCCAAAGCAAAAAGATGGTCTTTTAGTTGATAGTGTTATTGACATTGCTACCAATAAACTGTTTACCATTGTTCAAAAGCCAAGAGGTAGGGATTATTTTGATCTTTACTCTATTATTCAAAAATATGACTTCGGTATTGAAGACTTACGAATGAAAGCAAAACTCAAATTTGATTGGCATATAGATCCACTACAACTTGCTAGCAGGTTATTTGAAGTTGATACTCATTTAGATGATCCAATTATTGATGGAAACTTTGATAAAAAAGATATGACAAATTACTTTCAAGCGGAAGCTGAAAAAATGAAGAACGATGTTTTGGAATAGAGGAGCGTTGAAATATGAAATTAGTTCAAATAAAAATCACCAACAATAGAAATAGAAATAACTTTAAAATCATCGAAGTATCAGAATACATGGTTTTATACAAATTCGCAGAATTAATCGTTAAATCCTTTGGATTTTATTTTGACCATTGTTTTGGTTTTTATGACAATCTCGACAACCCAAATAAATCAACCAAGATGTTCGAGCTATTCACCGATCTGGAAGATGTTGAGCATACTCCAAATGCTATGGGTGTAAAAAAGTTTTATTTTGTTAGTGATTTATTTGAAAAAAATAAAACAATGTTATTCTTGTTTGACTATGGTGAATCTTGGCATTTTACACTTGAACTCATGAATAAATCAAAAAAAGTACATAAAATTCCTAAAAATTACTATGTAATATATGAATCACACGGACAAGACCCTGAGCAATACCCTCCATTAGATGAATAGAAAAAATATGAAAATAACAAAATATAATGCTACCGATTATTTAAAAACAGAGACAGATATCAAAGAATATCTCAACGCTTCTTTTGAAACAGGAGATAGTAAACTTATTGCCAGAGCTTTGGGAGATGTTGCAAAAATTAAAGGCATGAGCAAAGTTGCTAAGGCTACTAAATTGGATAGAAGTAGCTTGTATAACTCACTTACCACAGAGGGTGATCCTAAGTTAAGTACTCTTACAAAACTTATCGAGAGCTTTGGTTATACTTTTTCAATTAAGTAATTTGGTAAAGTTGGCTAATTTCTATTAATCTTAATTTCACCAACCCCACCTGCACAGCATCATCACAGGCTTTAAGAATACGATCAATTGACCTGTTGATAGTCGAATTTATATCTAACCTTGTAATTCCGGGTTTTGGACCCATTTTATTTATATATCAAGCTTAATTTAACGAATACATGTATACGAATACATGTACATATTATAATTTTCTTCATCGTGATAAACTGAGATATTCTGATTACAAAAAACGACGCCCTCAGGCGCCGTTTTCTTAAAATTAACAGATGTTATTTTTTCTTAACAACTTTTTTCTTTGCTACAACTTTCTTAACAACTTTTTTCTTTGCTACAACTTTCTTCTTTTTTGCGACAGGCATAAAGTTCCTTTATCATCTCATATCAACAAAAAGTGGACACAAGAATAATTATAATACTTTTATTTAATATTAGTTCAAGATTCTTGTCAAGAGCATTGTATGAATCTATGTGAATGCTTATTTTTAATATTGATACATTGTGATTGACTTTTATATCCTTATAGTATATTATATAAACAATATAGGTTAATGACCTGCCAAAATAATGGTCATAGAAATAGTATTATGAAAACAAATAAACTTAAGCTAGCCGTGTTACTAAGCACTTTTGTTGCTTTAACATATCTAACTGCTACTCCAGTAAATGCTGGTGTTTATGGAGCCTATACTGAATTGCCAAGCGCAAACACAATAGTTTATGTTCCAGCAGGTATTGAGGGATTAGCTCCTCAGGTAGTTATAACATTATCAGCTATGTCTGGTGTTGCTCTAACTTCATTTTTAATTAAGAAAACTAAATAATTAAACCTAAAAATATAAAATTAACTCACTCGTGTTTTTTAAAAATACGGGTGAGTTTTTGTAATAACTATAAATTTATGGTCATAATCTTATAACCCAGTTTTATTTCTGATATGATAATGATCAATAACCTAATATCATATGAAAGTAAATTTAAAAAAAATCTCAAGAATGCTGTTATTTGGATCTTTGTTTTCCTTTATATTAGCAAGTTTGTTGTCAGGCTATCCAATTTTAGCCTTTGCCTGGAATACAGCATTTCCTTTAACAAGTACTAAGCTTTCTGAAATATTATCCAGACCAATTAATACAGCCACACTTAAAGTTGATGATATTGATGAATATAAGTTACCTGAAAAAGACCTTTCTCTCTCTGAAATAAACAGCGTTTCTATTGATAAGATAAGAGTAAATACTAGGATTATTGAGCAACCTCAAGAAAATTTTGAAGATGCTCTCAGACTAGGGGTTTGGAGAACGCCGAACTTTGGCACCCCGCTTGACAGAGATAAACCAATAATTTTAGTAGCTCATAGATTTGGTTACCTCAACTGGGATCAGGCCTATCGAATAAAAAATAGTTTTTACAATTTACCTAATTTGGAAGCAGGGGACCAGATTGAAATTATTTGGGATCAAAGAAAGTTTAGTTATGAAGTTTATCAAAAAGATGAAGGATTAAGTGTTTCGCATTTCAACGCAGATTTAATTTTATACACCTGTAAATTCCTAGAATCAGACATTAGAATTTTCATATACGCAAAGCTAATTCAGTAATTTCCAATAACTTTTTTAAAGCCTATAATACTTGACAAAACATCAAATATTTGATATACTTTGTCATAGTTAACAGATCAGTATTTATATAAAAATGTAAATATCAATCTGTTAAGAAATATTCTTTTTGCTTCAGGTAGATTTTTCTACTGAATAGCGACTTGGATGCTCAAACAGAAACGCAGACTTAATTAAGCTTTAGCAGTTTTTGTTAACAGTTTGAAAAAGTCAGCTCTTTAACAAGGTAATACAGAATAAAACTCAAAGATTGTTTACTTGAGGTTGATCTTACAGTGTTGTTTATTTAATTAGACGACAGCGCAAGATCAACTAAAAGTAATAGACCAGTTGATCCTAGGACCAGTTGGTCCGAAATAGAGGTCTTTTTGACTCTATATCCTATCCGTCCGGCCTGAAAAAGGCCAAATTCATGTAAGTTGCCTAAAGGAGGCATCTAATGAGAACAAATAAATGGTTCGTATATGCTGGGATCGCAATTGCACTCATACTATCAATGATCGCGATTGCAGTTGATTTCACGCAAATCGGCCCGCAAGGCCCGATGGGCCCCGCTGGTCCGGAAGGTCCTGCTGGTCTGGAAGGTCCCGCTGGTCTGGAAGGTCCCGCTGGTCCTGAAGGCCCGATGGGCCCCGCTGGTCCTGAAGGTCCTGCTGGTCTGGAAGGTCCCGCTGGTCTGGAAGGTCCCGCTGGTCCACAAGGTCCTGCTGGAAAAGATGCATTAACGCCTGCTGAGGCTGAGGCAGCCAAACAGGCTGCTAATGCCGAATCAGAGGCATCTGCTGAAATTGCATTTGCTGAAGCCATTCTGGCTGTTCAAGAAGCAAAAGCAGATTTTGTCCTGGCCGAAACGGCGCTCGCTGACGCGGAAGCAGCCCTCGTGGTTGCCAACGCCGGCAGTGATGAAGACGCAAAAACTACGGCTCTCAAAGCTCGTAATGAAGCAATAGTTGCACATTACAAAGCAAAAGGCGTCTATGAAGCCGCTATTCTGGCTGCTGAGGCAGCCAAACAGGTTGCCAGTTCCAGCCCAGAGGAAAGACTTGTTGCTGCTGCTGACGCTGCCGATCTGGCAGTTGAAGAAGCAAATACAAATCTTGTCCTGGCCGAAACGGCGCTCGCTGACGCGGAAGCAGCCCTTGTGGTTGCCAACGCCGGCAGTGATGACGTAGCCGCAACTGCCGCTCTCACAGCTCGTGATGAAGCAGTCATTGCATACTACACAGCCCAAGGCGTTTATGACGCGGCTGTGGAAAATGCCAAAAAAGCCGCAGAAGCTGTTACATCAAATGATGAGCTTGGCGCTGGAAATCTTGGTGAAGCGAACACCACTGATGAAAAACCTGCGAAGCCTGATGAGGCCTCTGACCTGGTGGTCACCGAGTGGTTCTCCGCGAATGTCCCAACCGAAGTTACAACCATCAAAGTCAATTTGACTGGTGGTTGGAATGTTCCTGAACCTGCCAGCACCATGCTGGACAACGAAGGCGTTTTGGGATGTGATGACCTGGCCGACGCAAATGCCAATGATTCTTGCACGTGGACTGGTGGTGCTGACCACCAGACCGCACAGGGACCTCTCGTTGGCGTCCTCGTTCCCGAAGGCAGCTATGTCACCGCTTATGCCGATTCCTTCTTTGTTGATGGCGGCGGATACATAATCGATATTCCTACATGCGGCACAAATTGCGCACAAGGACTGTTGGTTCGCGGATGGCACCTGGAAACGCACACAGACAAGAATTTGCCAATCACGATCAGCAAATATGGCGCAATTGGCGCCATGAAATTCACCCGATATCCGGTTCCAGCCGGCGCGGGTCAATTTTTCTCACAAGACTACCTCACTGCTCAAGCTGTGAACGCGTTGTCCTTCGACAACTGCGGAATCGGTATGCAGGCTGACGTAGCTGACTGCGACGTTTTCATTCAGCATGTGTTCGACTACAATGACGGTTCCTACACCGTTATGTCCTACACAACCAAAGATGGCTGGAAACTTCTTTGGACCAACATCGTGGCTTACGGCCGCGAGTAATATTCTGTACTACTAAGTTAAAAGCGGCGCCCCAACGGGCGCCGCTTTTGCATTTTAAAACACTTTAAAAATATAAAAATCAATTTGTTGGATTATAGTAAATCTCCATAAATTAAAAAGTCTAACCCACCCAATAAAACTGGCTAAACATTGCAAAAAATATTACCTGCAAACTCATAAAAACAATTTTCGCAATTAAATCAAATCTTTCTGACTCTTTCACTAAAAACGCCCAATATATAAACAATGGGAATATCACCACAATATAGCGAGAAATCGAATCTAAAGTACTGGTAAATAGAGTAGGAACTATTAATAAAATTGAATACAATCCTAGTGAATTTAGCACCTTCAACTTATCTCTCATCATCGTAAAACTGACAATTAAACTACTGACAGCAAAAAACTGATCTAAAGGCGTTAAATATAACCAAAAACCACTTGGAAATAACAAAGAAGTAAATGGATCAGAAATTTTTCTTCCCCAGGCTTCCTGAACCTTAACTGCAGCAAAAAAATCACCAGTCAAAGTTTGCATATAATAAAAAAAAGATAAAATTCCCAACGGAACAACTGCAAACCAAAGAATTGAAAAGTCGATTTTTCTTAAATTATAGTCTTTACTATGAAAATACTCTGCCAACAAGGGCAAAACTAAGATTAATCCTATTGACCTAGTAGCGGACACAACAGCGGCCATAGTACAAGCCAGCCACCATTTTCTTTTGGTCGCTGCCCAGAAACTCAATAAAGAAAAAAATAGAAAAGTCGATTCGGTATAAAAACTAGACAAGAAAAAACTACTTGGAAAAACCAACAAATACCAAACAGCACTTTTTGCAACAGTTTCACTTTTAAATAAGTAAATAGAAATTTTATATATTAGAACTAATGCTCCCAACAGCATCAAATTTGACAAAACCAACCCAACCGCAATAATAATTTCGTCAGTTAATGGTCTAATTGGAACTAGAAAAGTGAATATTTTTACCAAATAAGGATACACTGGGAAAAAAGGCAAATTGCTAGATGTATAAACATCTTTTCCCATACTGTAACCAATTTTGATAATACTCAAATACCAACCGCTGTCCCAACGAGCCCACATATCAATAATTCTATGACCAGAAAATAACCAACCACTTTTAATTGTTTCCTCAGTTTGATAGATATTCGAAGGTAAAATATAGTTTGCCATCAGACCAACAAAAAACAAAATACTTCTGGTAATTGCAAATGGAATAAATATTGTTTTGAAAAACCAGCTATTCCTAATTTTCATATTAATCATTGTAACAAAGGTGATAAACTTGAGTAAGTGACAATAAAATTAATACAAAAAATCATAAGAAATAATTTTCCATTAATTTTGGTGATTTTAATTGCTGCTTTTATTGGTTTGCAGAATACAAGCATTCGAGCCTATTATTCTGGTTGGGATAACATCCATGCTGAGTTTGACATAGAACAATATGCAAAAAGAGTTTTCTTTGGTGCATGGCAGAGTCACGAGGGTCTAGGTGGACCTGCTGCTAAAGGACACCTTTCTGAAATAACTCGACTCCCAGTTCTATTTGTCCTTAACTCGTTACTACCAAATTATCTAGTTAGATCATCATTTATCTTTCTAATGTATATAACTGGCGGTGTAGGAATGTATTTATACCTGAAAAAAATCTGGATTAAAAAAGCACTAGGAATATACGGAAAATGGGTTGCAGGAATTGGATCACTGCTTTATTTACTCCATCCACTTACTTTGCAACAATTTTATATTAGTTTTGAAATTTTCACAGTCCAGTTTGCCTTTTTTCCATTTTTGCTTTTATCGATACATTTTTTACTAAAAAAAATAACCTGGAAATCAATTTTGGTTTTTATGGTTATCCAGTTAGCGTTAGCTCCAAGTGCGCACACTCCAACCGTTCATTACCTAGGAATTATTTTTTCATTAATATATTCATTCTTTTATGCACTTGATATTAAAAAAATTCTCCCAGCAGTTAAATTTTCAATTTTCATTGCATTACTAACATTACTTATGAATAGTTATTGGATTTTACCTAATCTTTATTACGGCCTTCATAACTCTCGCTATGTTTCTGAAAGTGAAGCAAACGTTTTGTTTGGACCTGAGTCTTTATGGAGCATTAGAGAATCTAATACTGTTCACAGTTTTCTAACTGGATTTCATTATCTAGTTACCTGGAGAGATTATAATTTCGAATCGCAAGAACATGAGCTTATTTTTAATGAATGGACTAATCATTTTTCTAATCCATTTAGAAATATGCAAATGTATGTGCTAGGAATTTTTTCAATTCTAGGATTTTTCATCACAATTTTGAATAAAAAAAGAGGAAAGGGTAGATGGGCAATATTAATAATCTACTCTCTATGTGTTTCTTTGATTTGGATAGAATTATTTCCAACAAAGTTTTTAATTTTAAACCTCTACAAATCTAAAACGTTTCTGGAAGCTTTTAGAAACCCATTTACAAAATTATCAATCCTTTATTCATTCTTTTTAATCGTTCTGTTTATTGAATTCATAAATATGATTCTCAAATTAATGAAAGAAAAACTAGAAAAAAATATTCAAGAAATTGTTATTAATATTTTTTTAACTATGTTATTAATATATGTGGTTTCAATTACTGCTCCAATATTTAGTGGCAATTTCATAAGTGAAAAACTTAAAGTTATTTTCCCTCCTGAATATGAAAAGCTTTATACTTTCATGAAAACTAAAAATGAGAACATGAGAGTTCTCGAAATGCCTTATAGTTCTAGAGAAGGTTGGGTTCTTTATAATTGGTCAACACCTCATATCACCAATGCCTATCAAGGAATAGGTTTTTATTTTTTTGGATTTCCTCAGCCATTTTTAACTCCAGATTTTGCTCGTTGGAGTGAAGTAAATGATTTCTTTTATCAAGAACTTCAATTTACTGTTGATAAAAATGATTATGAACAATTTAAGCAAATAACAAAGAAATATCATGTTCCCTTGGTAATCATTGATGAATCAAGAGAAATTCCTTATAAAAAATACAATTTTAAAGAAAATCATGAACTTTTGGTTAACGCTGGTTTTAAAAAAATATGGGAAGAAAATTTTATTAGTGTGTATGAAAATACTGAAAATTCAAATGAACTTGATAGTTTCATAATTCCAAATAAACTCGAATTTGTATCTGCGGATCTTAATCGGGTAAAAAAAGATGTAGCTTTTTCAAAAGTAGGATCATATATTAATCATAGTGAACAAAATAAAAGTTTAAATTATATTTTTCCATTCTCCGAACTTTTGTACAAACAAATTCCTAACACAACATTTAGTGAAAACAAAGTAACAATAAAAAAATCTATTCCTAAAGATAATTATTTATTAGAGATACCAAAATATAATAGCAACAGTTTTAACACAACTGCTGCCTTACAATTAAATAATAATATTATTTCTGTATCATTTCCTCAACACGAACTAGCAGCTAATAATCAAAAATACTTGATATCACATTTAAAAAACATCGAAATCGAACTAGCAGATTATCCATCTGAATATTTTCTCTTAGTGGATGACAAAAAATTACTACTCAAAAATGGAGATATCCAATATTTACCTCTATCACTAATGGAAACAAAAAATGATTTTATTTTATTCTCATCTGAAGATGAGAAACTACTTTATAAATACATTATCAATTGGGATGATATTAAAGATGGAACAAAAATTGAACTTACTCAAATAGATGAATTAAAAATAGAAACAACTTACCCAATAGCAAAAGCAAATCTCTCAAAAATCCCTTCAGAAAATTGTACTAAACCAGAAATTGGGAATATTTCAACTAATTATGGATTTGAAATAGCAACTTATGAAGCAAACAATTACGGAGTAAACTGCAACACATTAGATCTTTCATTTATCTCTCCCTCTTCTTCATATTTGCTAAATATTCAAGGAGAAAATTTTGCCGGAAGAAGTATTAAAATGTTTATAAACTATTCTATTGAAAATACAATTCAGGAAGAACATTTATTTGCCGAATCAAAATTTAATTCAACAATTCCTCTTGATAAAATTTCCGAAGATCTCACAAGCAGATATTTTGTTAATTGGGAAACTAGATCTTTTGGTAGAGAGAGTATGAATAAAATTTATAACATTAATGTTGTTCCTTATCCTCTTGAGAACTTTGCTGAAATTGTTTTAACTAAAATTGATAAAACTGAAACGGCTAAAAATGAGATTGAAGTAATCTCATTTAAAAAGTATTCAAATTTTATATATGTTATTAACGCAAAATGTGCTAACACTTGTTATTTTGGAATCGACCAAGCTTATGATGATCTATGGATTGCTTATGACAAACAAAATAATAAAATTCTTCCTCACTTTACTTACAATAATTGGGCAAATTTGTGGGAAATAAATAATAACAGTAGTGAAATTTCGATTCTGTATATTCCACAACTAATTGCTCTTTTAGGAATGTTTGTCGCGACTACTTCAATTCTTATAACAATATTATTTATCGTAAAAAAAGAAACTAGCTCACAAACAAAACTTGCCTCCGACGAAAAAATTCATCACAAAACTAAACAAATTCTAAAAGGGAAAAACTAATCCTCATTTAAATCATTAGAATCTACATCAAAAAAATGATTCCGTGACTAAGAATTTATCTAGAATCTA